>SDBV01002346.1_pt1 | contig 28258 bp, 28 predicted proteins | sample 2277081 | NCBI WGS metagenome assembly SDBV01 (sample SAMN10402039, study PRJNA504765) | marine sediment metagenome | isolation source: marine sediment core GS10_PC15, 223 cmbsf | place: Arctic Ocean: Southern Knipovich Ridge | collected 2010
CCGAACTTTCGGCGCAGGACGAGATAGACGCAATTCTTACCGGGGCCAAGACCGAAGACGAGGCGATAGCGGAGGAACCGGTACAAACCCCAGAGCAGGCTAAAGAATCGGTGAAGCCCGAACCTTCGGCGCAGGACGACATTGACGCGATTATTACCGAGGCCAAGACCGAAGACGAAGTGAAAGTGGAAGAACCGGTACAAACCCCAGAGCAGGCTAAAGAATCGGTGAAGCCCGAACCTTCGGCGCAGGACGAAATAGACGCCCTTCTTACCGAGGCCAAGACCGAAGACGAGGCGATAGCGGAAGAACCGGTACAAACCCCAGAGCAGGCTAAAGAATCGGTGAAGTCCGAACCTTCGGCGCAGGACGAAATAGACGCCCTTCTTACCGAGGCCAAGACCGAAGACGAGGCGATAGCGGAAGAACCTTCACCTGAAAAAGAACCTTCGGCGCAGGACGACATTGACGAAATTATTACCGAGGCCAAGACCGAAGACGAGGCGATAGCGGAAGAACCTTCACCTGAAAAAGAACCTGCAGGCCAAAACGACATTGACGCGATTCTTACCGAGGCCAAGACCGAAGGCGAAGTGAAAGTGGAAGAACCTTCACCTGAAAAAGAACCTGCCGACCAGGACGACATTGACGAAATTATGGCCGAGTCGGGCGGGGATATGGAGATATCGACAACCCAAAAGCTTTCCGGCGACGAAGTCGATAGTTTAATGTCCGGAATTGCCACCGATGAGCCTGCGGAAGAAGAGAGTCCGGAACCGGCCGATGCGGAATCGGTTACGGATGATACCGTAACTAAGGATGACCTCGATACTCTTTTTGCCAAAGAGTCGGAAACCTCACTACCTGATGAAAAGGAACCGGCCACGTCTGAACCGGCTTCAGAGCAGATCACCGAAGAAGAGAAAACCGAAGAAGAGAAAACCGACGGAGAGAAAACCGAAGGAGAAAAAACCGAAGAAGAAAAACCCGACGGAGAGAAACCCGACGGATTAATCACACAGGGCGACCTGGATACGCTGTTAGGCGAGGCGCAAGACGCCGAAGGTGAAACTCAAGAACCCGAAAAACTTCCAGCAGAAAGCGGGGATCAGCCGGCCGAATCTCCCGTTTCGGAGGCGAAGGCCTCGGTGGATGTGGAAGGTAATCAGGCGACGGAAAAAACCGACGAAGAAATTGAATCTCTTTTCGAAAGCGAGGCCACGACGGCTATCACGGAAGATACTTTCGGCAGCAACGGCTTGAGTGATGAAGATACCACGCCGACGGAATCCGAAGGAGTGGACACCTCAATGCTGGAAGGTATAGACGAAACAGAATCGGAATCCCTTCCCGGCGAAGAAAGCGAAACCGAGGGTAAAGCCGTATCCCAAGAGGCTGAAAAGACCGAAGAATCCAAAGAACCCGTAGAAGGAGTAGAAGCCAAAGACGAACCCGTAGCCGAAAAGAAAGACGAAGGGAAAAAGGCGGAAGTGGAGGAAAAGGAAGAAGAAGAAGAAGAAGAGGAAGAAGAAGAAGAGGAAGAGGGAAAACCCGGACGTCTGGCAGGTATATTTGCATCCATAAAGGAAAAACTTTTTAAACGTAAGACAAAGTCGGACGAAGAAGACGAATCCGACACGACTACGGGCGCAATGGAAGCCTTGCCGCCTTTCGATGAAACCGAAACCGTTAAAGACGCAAAGTCCGGTTTAAAGGTTGCATTGCCGATTGCCGTGGCCGTGGTCATAGCTGTCACGGCCGGCGGATATTACTATTACACAAAGGTGCTTCCGCAGGCCGAACAGACCGCAAAGGTCGAAACACAAGATCAGGAAGAAGCCCAGCAGCCGGTGGAACCGGAAGTTGACGAGAGCGAATTCGTGGAAACCGAATCCGTAGACGAACAGCCTGCCAAAAAAGAAGAAAAGGCCCCGGTAGAGGCCGAAAAGGTAGTTGAAGAGAAAAAGCAAGCGCCGGTCGAAACACCGGCTAAAGAGGAAAAACCCGCAGTGGCGCAAATAGAGCCCAAAAAGGCGGCGCCGGCGGTAAAAACGCAGAAACAGTACGCGCCTGAGGAGGCCGCCTCGGCCCAAGCCGCCGAACTTAAGCTTGGAATAATAGTTCCGGTGGACTTCAACGCGGAGGCCGTAATGGTTATGTCGGCCGACGTTTTCATAAAGTTCACGAACTCCAAGGAACTTGCCATTGCACAGGAAAAGAGCCTCCTTTACGAAATAGCCATAGAAGATGAAATCGAAGAGTTCTTCAAGAACCGCTTTTACGAGGAAACCCATTACGTGCAGGACAAACTGGTAACACAGCTTTACAGCCGCTTCAAGAAAAGGCGCGACATGGAGCAAATCCAAGAGATAGCCATGGAGAACTTCAAGCTGAAATAACCTCTGGCTGTTAAAGCCGTTAAGACCGATATTTTACGCTTATCAGAAATCAATCCTCCTTTAGTATAATAAACGTAGTTTATAAACTTGGAGGAGCTATTATTGGATAACCCGGAACAACCCGAAAAGGAAATCCAGGCATTTGTCATGGAAGCAATCGTTAAAGCCGTCCGCTCCGCAGATAAGTCCGGCGCCATAACGCTTGATTTTAACGAACTGCTGTCGGAACTTGGCATGGACATGACATCGTCACTCCCTGAACAATATTTGGAAAGAATTGCCGATGCGCTTCATAACCTTAAAGACCGCGGATACAACATCGAGGAGGGCGATAAAGACGGGGTTTTTACAATCACTTTCCCTGAGAGTCTTTCAGGTTAAAAAAGCGTTAATACGATAAAAATATCCGCATGACTAAGTACCTTAAAGAAGCGCGCGCCAAGCCGATGTTCAGATACCTTATGACGCTTAACGTCGCCATGGCGATTGGGTTCCAGTCGTGGCGGATACTTTTAAACAATTTCGCGGTTGAAGAAATTCACTTCGACGGAAGCCAGATCGGAATACTCCAGTCCGTTAGGGAAGTGCCAGGCTTGATGGTCTTTCTGGTCGTTTACGTTTTACTTGTTATGCGCGAATGCAGGCTGGCGGCGATATCGATTATCCTTCTTGGAATAGGGGTAGGACTTACGGGAATGATGCCGTCGTTTTCTGGACTCCTGTTTACCACCGTATTAATGAGCCTTGGGTTCCATTATTTCGAGACTGTCAACCAGTCCCTCACGCTCCAGCATTTCGGTAAAGAAAGTTCGGCGTGGGTTATCGGCAAGATGAAAAGTTACATAAGCGCGACGAATATCGCGGTCGGCGGATGCGTCCTTCTTTTAACGTATTTTCTCGACTACCGGTACGTGTTCATTGCGGCGGGAGCGCCCCTTATTTTCATAGGACTGCGGGCGCTTACCCAACGGCCGGAAGAAAAGAACGTCGCGCCCCGGCAAAACAAGCTGGCGCTAAAAAAGGCATATTGGCTTTATTATGCCCTTGCCCTCGTGGGAGGCGCGCGGAGGCAGATTTTCGTTGTGTTCGCGGTCTTTCTACTCGTGGAAAAGTTCCGGTTCAGCGTGCATGAAGTAGCCGCCCTTTTTGTATTGAACAATCTCATATCTTATTTCGTAGCCCCGGTTGCCGGCAGGCTGATTATAAAATACGGCGAAAAACGGATGCTGATGCTGGAATATGCCAGCCTGTTTATCGTTTTCATGGGATACGCTTTTTTATCGTCGCCATGGGCGGTTGCTTTTTTATATATCACGGATCACCTCTTTTTCAGTTTAAACATCGCCGTCAATACGTATTTCCAAAAAATCGCCGATCCCAAAGATATTGCTCCCGGCATTGCGGTAGGCTTTAGCATCAACCACATTGCGGCGGTTATAATCCCGGCGGCGTTTGGCCTTTTGTGGCTCGTCGATTACCGGATACCGTTCGTTCTGGGCGCTTTGATGGCAATTGCCTCGCTCTTACTTTCGTCGCTTATCAAGTTACCCGCCGCCAATGAAAACCTTTAGGGAGGACTCTTTATGAGGTGCGGGGCGCGGGGGATGAACAAAGTTAAAAAAACGAAAACAAATCAGGAGGAGTGTAAAAGATGCCGTATGTAAATATTAAAGTCACACGGGAGGGCGTTACCCCCAAACAAAAAGAAGAACTCATCAAGGGGGTCACTACCCTGCTTGCCGACGTGCTGGGAAAAAACCCCAAGACGACCTTCGTGGTAATAGACGAAGTCGATACCGACAACTGGGGGATAGGCGGGGAATCTGTTACCGCCCTCAGAAAACAGGGGAGCTGATACCTTTAATCTATAAATGGCGCCGTTCTACCTTCCGAAATAGCGGTTAAGCTCTTCGCGCGAGAGGGCGTATGCAATCGGTCTCCCGTGAGGGCAGGTGTAGGGCAGTTCAACCTTTTTAAGCTCGTCGGCCATCGCGCCGATTTCTTTCAGGGAAAGGGCGTCGCCCGATTTCACCGCGGCCCGGCACGCCATAGAGTTTATGCATCCGGCTATCATTTCAGTAAAGCGCGCGTCGCGGTTTTCGCCGATGGACGACACAATATCGCCGACTATCCGGCAATAATCCTTACCGACCAGCAACGACGGAACCTCGCGTATAAGGAACGAGTTATCGCCGAAAGGTTCCAGCCCCCACCCGAGGTCGCCAAGCGTTGCAATGTGGTCTTCCAATATCTGCGCGGATTTCGGACCGGCGTCGAACGTCTCCGGCGTTAAAAGAGCCTGCCGTTCGATAGCCCTGTTGTTGAAGCGTTTCATAAGGCGCTCGTAAAGTATCCTCTCGTGGACCGTATGCTGATCCATAACGACCATCCTTTCATCGTCTTCAAAGACGATGAACGTTTTGAATAGCTGCCCAATCGGAACGGCGCCGTCCGCCAGCCTTCCGTGCGCCGACGAAAGCCCCGGCTGGAGCGCCGTTTCCTGAGCGCCCGAAAGTTCCGCCTCGTTGGGCTTGCCGGGCGGACGCCACAGTTCAAACGTACGGGCAAACGATCTTTCGCCCGCCGATGGCGGCGCGGATTCCGCGTATTCGGTGGAAGGCCCTGTCGTAAAGGTTCCCCTTTCTTGCGAGAATGCCGCCAAACCCCCGCTTTCCAGCCGCGCAAAGCGGCCCAAGGCCTTGTGTATAGCGCTTATTATCGCACCCGTCACCACGTCCGAGCGGGCAAAGCGCACCTCGGCCTTTGCCGGATGAACGTTTACGTCCACGGTCTTAACCGGCACCGATATGTTCAAAAAGATTACGGCCTTCCTGCCTTTAGGCAAAAGGCCTTCGAACGCGCGCGCAGTGGCCATGCGGATAACGGCGTCCTTTACCGGCCTTTTGTTTACGAAAAAGTACTGATCCATCGAACTCGCCCTGTTGAAATCGGGCTTGCCCACAAGACCCGTTACTTTTATGTTGAAATCCCCGTGCCCGATTTCGACAAGGTTTTCTGCGTAGTCGCCGCCGAATATCTGCCTTACGCGCTCCAAAAGGTCTTTTGCGGGGGAGAGTTCCAGTACGCGCTTTTTATCGCGGATGAACGTAAAACGCACTTGCGGAGCGGAAAGGGCGGCCTGGATGACCCTTGCCGTGATGTGCGTCATTTCGGTTGAGTCGCTCCGTATGAACTTCTTTCTGGCGGGGGTGTTGTAAAAAAGGTTTTCCACAAGTGTTTCGGTGCCCGTTAATGGGGGCGCGTCTTTTACGTCCACCGTCTTTCCACCCTCAACCACTATCAGGCGGCCCGCCTTTTGCCCGTTGCGGCACGATGTGAACGTAAACCTGCTTACCGATGCGATCGAAGGCAACGCCTCGCCCCTGAAACCGTAGGTGCCTATTCCGAAAATATCGTCAATGGAGAATATCTTGCTCGTGCCGTGCCTCGAAAGGGCCAGCTCGATCTCGCCGGGCGGAACGCCCCATCCATCGTCCTTTACCCTTATGCGCCTCCTTTTAAGCGAAACCTCTATTTCCACCGAAGACGCGCCGGCGTCGAGCGAGTTTTCGACGAGTTCCTTTACTACCGAGGCGGGGCGTTCGACGACCTCGCCCGCCGCTATCTGGCTTGCCAGCTCCACCGGCATTATTTTAATCTTGGCGCTCATTTGTTTAGACAGCTAAAATACCCTTTTGTGGATGATATGAAAAGCGGGCAACTTTGTCAAGGATAAATATACGGATGTATAAAATTATTAATACTATAAATGTTTGAGAAAAGGCGTAGAAACGCCGCATGAAAAAACAGCTCCGGCTGGGACTTAAACTTCCCGAAAACGTCCTTTACCGGCTTGAAAGGTTCGTTGGGGGAAAGGCCAACGGGCTGCCGCTTAGCGCCGCCGCCGATTTCCGTAATAAAAAATGCGGCCAGTCTCTAGTTATCACCGGTTCGTCTTCTACCGGAAAGACGCATCTACTTAAAGGAATCTTTTACGCGTGGCGTCCGAAAAAAAGCGCGGCGTATCTTTCAATGAGCGGATTTTCAGAAAATATAAAAAAAGCAAAGGCGGAGCTGAAAAAACTGTACGATAAAAAACTCGTCTGCCTGGACGACCTCGATGGCCTAGATGCAGCGCGCGACACGCCGGAAATCTATGACGCAGTTTTTCACCTTTTCAACGCGATCACGCAAAAAGGCGGCTTTTTGGCTTTTACCATGCGGCGCTCGCCGACGCCTGCATCATCCCCCTTTTTGCCCGATTACCTTTCGAGCAGGCTCCTTTCCGGAATGGTTATAAGGCTGAAAAAACCGGCGGATAAGGACAGGAAAAAAATATTGAAAAAACTTGCCGAAGACGTCCAGCTAAACCTTACGCCAAAGGCGCTGGATTACGTTCTTGAGCGGGCGCCGCGCTCGATACCCGACCTTGCAAGGTTTCTGGAAAATCTGGAGAGAAGCCTTTCCACCGGAATTAAAGGAGAGCAAAAACGAATCGGTTTACAACTGATCAGGCGCGTGATAACGTTAATGGTGTCATGAGCCAAAGCCAAGGAGGAGGCCATCGCGACGGTACGGACAGCCGTACAATCGACGTAGAATGCCCCAAGTGCGGATGTCCCAACAGGCCGGAAGACACACACTGCATGTACTGCCGCAAACCCCTCGTCTATCCAGAAAACTCCGTAAGGGGCTTCGTTGCGGCCTACGCAAACTACTTCAGGCGGGTTATCCTTACCCTTAAGTGGAGGATTACGTCGGGCCGCATGAAAAACCTTGGCGGCAGGATCGCCGGCTTTGCCGTCTCCACGATACTGATTGCGGCGGGCGCCGCTTTTTTATTTGCCGGTATCAATTCCGGGGGTACGCTCAACTGGGTTCTGGGCGCGCTTCTCCTTATTTACGGTGTTTCGGCTATCATTAACCTCCGTCAATCGTAAACCCGGCGTAGCCCACCACGGAATTTCTTTCTCCCGATACGTCGCCGGACGTCGCGTAGCGGACGAGCTTTGCGCGTTTGCATCCGTTTTCCCTTGCGGCGACAAGCGCAACGGCCACGGCCCCGACGCCGCAAAGGCTGTTGTCGCGCTTCACCTTTTCAAGTAGGGCCTTTTCGTCCATCTTTTCGATCAGCTCTATCGAGGCCTTGTCGGTTTCCCTTACAACGCCGTCCGACGCGTAGTGGGTCATGTCGGTGCTTGCCACCACTAACGCGCCGGTTTTTTTCTGCGCCAGCGCAACGGATTTTCCTATGCATTCAAGGGTCTGCTCGTCATGGGTTCCAATGCATATTGCCGCGATTGAGACTTTTTTGTTGCGCGCAAACAGGAACGGCGCCATTACCTCCAGCGAATGTTCCATAGCGTGCGCCGCCGAATCGTATTCCAGCTTTTTGCATCCACTTACGAGCATTTCGGAAAGTCGGGCGTCTATCTTCATTTCGCCGAAAGGAAAGTTCCACGCGGTCGAATCGTCAACTGCGGCAGGGGCGCCCAGTCCCCGGTGGTTCGGGCCGACGATAATCACCGTGTCGGTAACATTAACGGAAGAAAACACCGCCCCGGCTACATGGCCGGAGTAGAAATAGCCCGCGTGCGGCGCGATAACCGCCGTGGCGTTCATAGCGCCTTGTGTATCTGGCATATCCGGCGCGTCTGGAGCGTCCGGCCGGGCTTTTTCGATATAGCCCCGCACCTCGCCCATAAGCTCATTTTCGTCCGCTGGATAAAATGTGCCGGCAACCGCCGGCTGGCGAACAGCGCTACCCATGATAAAAATCTCCCGATCTTCTAACAGGTTGCCTTTTCAGCAACCTGCTAATTTCTAAGGTAAGACTTTTCTATAGAGTTGTAAATAGAGTTTTGCCGATTTCTTCCATGAAAAATCACCGCCCATGGCGTTGTCCGTCAGGCGCGTCCACTGCCTTTTGTCGGCAAAAGTTCTTACGGCTTTTTTTAGCGTCATCGCTAGCGCATGGGGAGAAGGTTTTTTGAACACGAAGCCGTTGCCGGTTTTTCTTTTGGCGTTCCAGTCGATTATCGTATCGTTCAGGCCGCCGGTAGCGCGAACCAGCGGAATCGTGCCGTACCGCAGCGAATACATCTGGTTAAGGCCGCACGGCTCGAAACGGGACGGCATGAGGAATATGTCGCTTGCGGCGGTTATCTTGTGTGCCATCGCGTCGTCGTAACCGATTTTAACGAAAACGCGTCCGGGAAATTTTTTACCCAGCTCCGATAAAAAGCGTTCGTATTCCGGCTGGCCGGTTCCGAGGGCGGCAAGGTAAAAATCCTCTTTCATTATTTTTTCGCTTGCGGCGGCCACAATGTCGACCCCCTTTTGCTCTATCAGGCGCGAAACTATTCCTATAAGCGGCTTTTGCAGGTCGTTCTTCAACCCGGCCGCTTTCAAAAACGCGGCGCGGCATTTTGCCTTTCCGCCAAGTCTTTTGCGGGAATAGTTTGCCGGGATGTGCCTGTCGGCCGCCGGATTCCACTCCTTCGTGTCGATGCCGTTAAGTATCCCGCAAAGGGATTTTTTTCTTTTCCTGAGTATGTCCTGCATGCCGAATCCAAGATCGGGGGTGAGTATTTCCCTTGCGTATGTCGGGCTGACGGTGATAACGGCGTCGGCAAAGACAACGCCCGATTTCAGCATTCCCAACTTTCCGTACATCTCCACGCCTTCAGGACCGAAAAGTTTTTTCGGCAGTCCGGTGAGGCTCATCGACTCTATCGGGAAAAGTCCCTGGTAAGCAAGGCTATGGATGGAGAAAACGGACGCGGTTTTTTTGAAGAATCCGTCTTCCGTGGTTTTAAGGTAGGCGGGCATCAGGCCGCATTGCCAGTCGTTGGCATGTATAACGTCCGGCTTGAAATTAAGTTTTTTTAACAAGACGAAAACCGCGCGGTTGAAAAAGACGAACCTCGCGTCGTTGTCGTGGTAATCGACGTTGCCCTGGCCGTATGGGTTCGGCCTGCCATACAGGGTGGGCTGGTGCAGGAAATAAATTTTAGTTTTCTGGTCCAGCTTCCCCTCAAAAACCGCCGATGAATAAGTGCGGCCGTCCATTTCAACGCGTACCGTTATACCTGTCTTTTTGAGGCCCTTAAGGCTTATCGAACCGTAGAGCGGAAGGACGGCAATTACGTTTTGTCCCAGCGCGGAAAGGGCGCGCGGCAGGGCCGAAGCCACGTCGGCAAGCCCGCCGGTTTTAATAAACGGCGCGATCTCGGAAGCGGCGAAAAGTACGTTGAGCTTTTTTGGAGCCATCCGTGGAAAATATCACAGACCCTTGTAAAAAAGCTATTCGGTCATCCAGACAATGCAGAACTCAAAAAGCCTTTTGATCTTTCCCTCGTTTTCAACCCCTAATTCCACAAACGAGCCGGCGTATTCGTAAAAGCCGTTGATCATGCCCGTGCGTTTCAGTTCGATGACCTGCCGGTCGATGGCTTCCGAATCGCACAGCTTGAAACTCAAATCCAGCCTGTCGCCGCTGGAAATGTGCAACGGCTTTTTAGTTACCAGCCTCACTCCGCCGAGGCTTATGTCCAATATCATTCCGTTTCCTATCTCCGCGGTTCTGTCTTTCCTGGATTCATAAATTGAGACGGGAATCATGCAGGACAGGCGCTCGTTCGTCCTGAACGAAAACTCCACTATGTCTTCCTGGAACTCGAATACCCAGAGCCCCGTCTTATCAAGATTCTCCATGTAACGGGTTGCGATTCCGAAACTCTTTCCACCCTTTTTAAAGCGGACAATAGTCACTACGCCCGGCTTGAAACCTTCCGGCATTGCCTCGATTGGAGGCTCTATCAACAGGTACCCGCTCTGCTCCCATTTCCAACCGCGTATCGATGTCTTGACTTTTTTCTTGCTGAATTCGATGGTAACGCTCTGCCCGGTCTTGAACATCTTTGTTTTAACTTCCGTCTCGGCGTCCGCGTACGAGACGCATTCATCGCAAAAATCGCCTATCACCGCCAATGCACTTTCATTTTTCGCGTCAAAACTCACTCCCATGCGCTTGTGGTTTCCCACCTGCTCCACCGAACGAACGATGCCTTCCAGCGTTTCAACGGATTTACCGTTTGGCAAGACGAGATTGATCATTGCCCACTGTTTCTTTTCAACAACTACCGCTTCATCGACCACGATACGCGCACCGGCCTTGGAAATATCCACAATCGCGCAGTTGGTAAGGTCCTTGAAATTATGGGTGATGATGAAAGCCGGTATCGTTACCCTTATACGCTGGCCCTGCCGCAGGTTGAACCTCGCGGCCTGAGAAGGATACTCGATAACGAGAATGCCGGCCTCGGGATGCGCCCTGAGCACACATACCCTGAGCCCGTAAACCATCCCGTCTATAATGAAATGGAACCGCAATATCGCGTTGTAATCGAATTTTACGGGAGAGCCGTTGATTTCAACCGGAATATCAATAAGAAAAAATTTCTGAAATATAACTCCCCGGATAATCGTTCTGTATTTGGTGTTTTTCCATTCAATCGTGGCAACCTCGCCGATGGGAATCTTAAGCTCGAATGAAAAATCGCGCCCTATGAGCACCTTTTCGACTTTTGTTTCGTCTGCTTTTTTTTTCATATCTGTTTGCACTGTGCTTTGCTTGTTAAATTACGTTGCTTGAAGCAATACCCCTACCGCTTCCTATTGTCGAAACAATTTATAGCAACATTGTATCATTTTAAGCTAGTTTCTCTAGCCTCTCTTTTTGCTGCCTGAATTTATTGACTTTGAGGTAAATACATTTCAAATCCGTGACCTTATCGGAAAAATTCTTTATAGTGAAAGGTTATGAAGGAAAAGGTGGTTGTTGCAATGAGCGGCGGGGTGGACAGCTCCGTTGCCGCCGCGTTGCTCAAAGAGCGGGGATACGATCCGATAGGTATAACGATGCGCCTTTGGAACGTGCCGGAGGAAGATAAAAAAAGCGGTTGCTGTTCGCTCGACGACGTGAACGACGCCCGCCGGGTGGCCGATAAACTCGGCATCCCCCACTACGTGATGAACCTGAAAAAAGAGTTCAAAGAGTTCGTTGTCGATTACTTCGTAAACGAATACGCCATAGGCCGCACGCCCAACCCATGCATAGCGTGCAACCGCGTTTTGAAATTCGAGAGCCTTTTGCGCCGCGCGCGTCAACTCGGCGCATCGAAGCTCGCCACCGGCCACTACGCCCGCATCGGCCAAACCGGTGAAGGCGGTCAAAAGGGTGGTAAAAAAAATGTAATAATGCGCGGAATCGATCTTAACAAAGATCAAAGCTATTTCCTTTTCGACGTTCCGCAAAAAAGCCTGGGCAGCCTCCTTTTCCCGCTGGGCGACCTGACCAAAGACGAAACGCGCGCCATAGCCGCAAACTATTCGCTTAAAACCGCCGAAAAGGCCGAGAGCCAGGAAATCTGTTTCGTACCAGGCGACGATTACCCGGAGTTCATAAGGTCGTACGCGGGCAATGTGGAACCGGGTGAGATAAAAAACGGCTCCGGCAAGGTGATGGGCCGGCACAAGGGAATACCGTTTTACACCGTCGGCCAGCGAAAGGGGCTCGGCATAGGACATTCGCACCGGCTGTACGTAACAGGCATCCAACCGGAAACGAACACTGTCGTCGTCGGTTCGGAAGATGAACTCTACGCCTCCGCGATGACAGTCGGCGGCCTTACAATCCACCTGCCGCTGAAAGACGGGCAGGAAATAGACGTGCAGGTGCGGTACAGGCACAAGCCGGTTAAGGCGGTGTTCCATCCGTTGGAAGGCAATGCGGCAAGGGTGGAATTTAATAATCCGGAAAAGGCGGTGGCGCCGGGGCAGGCGGCCGTATTTTATTTGGGCGATAGAGTCGCGGGCGGCGGCTGGATAGATTCCGCTTTATAGAATAATGGGCGAATAAATGACGGACTTCAACGTACAAACCGCGCTGGATGTCGCCATAGACGCGGCAAAAAAAGCAGGGCGCGTGATGAGAGACCGCTACGAGGATAAAAGCGTATCGGTGGAGCACAAGGGAACGATCAACCTTGTAACGGAAGTCGATATCGAATGCGAACGCCTGATCGTCGAGGCGATTTCCAAAAAATATCCCGACCACGCGATACTCGCCGAGGAAGGCACCGACATACAAAAGGGCGCGGACTACATGTGGATAATCGATCCGGTGGACGGCACCACCAACTACGCCCACGGTTTCCCGATGTTCGCGTCTTCGATCGGCCTTACGCATAAAGGCGACGTAGTGATGGGGGCGGCGTACGACCCGTTGCGCGACGAACTCTTCACCGCAACCAAAGGGGGCGGCGCATTTTTGAACGGCAAAAGTATAAGCGTATCCGGCGTGGACAACCTGGACAACGCGCTTTTGGCCACCGGTTTCCCGTACGACATAAGGACGACTAGGGCGAACCTCGATAACTTCAGCCGCGTTGCGCTCCACTGCCAGGCGATACGGCGCGCGGGCGCGGCGGTGCTGGACCTTTGCTACACGGCGTGCGGGAGGTTCGACGGCTTTTGGGAGCAGACCCTTCGCGCGTGGGATATGGCCGCGGCAACGCTCATCGTCGAAGAGGCGGGCGGAATAGTTACCGACATGAAAGGCAAAAAGCTCGATTTGTTTCAGGGAACGATCTGCGCCGCCGCGCCGAAGGTCCACCCGGAACTTTTAAAACTTTTGGAGTGTTAAAAATTTAATCTTTCCCCTATGAGGAATCCGATCCCCCCCGGCGGAGTCTCCGGTAGCGGCCTTGAGCAAAGCGAAAGGTTCTTGTCCTGAGGAACGAAGGGACTCCGCCGTTCTTACTTGTCGCCGGAGTCCTCGCTGTCGCGCGAGACTCCGGCGGGGGATATGCAAACGTTCCATTGCCTGGTGGCTTGGGTTTTCGGGTTTTATTTTTAATTTTTTGTGGAATAGACTGTATTGCCATGCCAAAGGAAAATGACGAAGAAAAAGAAGGGAAAAAAGCGGGATTTTTCAGCAGTCTGAAAAAAGGTCTCCGCAAGACACACGACAAGCTTAACGAAAAAGTCGTCCGGGCCACCACACTCAGGATGAAGCTCGACGACGTTATGCTGGAAGAACTTGAAGAGGCGCTTATATCTTCCGACATAGGAATGCCGACCACCCTTGCGCTTATCGATTCGCTCAACAATGCACTTAAACGGAAAGACGTAATGAAACCCGAAGATGTAACGCCTTTTTTAAGGAAAGAGATTGAAGCTCTGGTAAGCGTTGGCGCTGACGAGCCGGTTATGGGATCGCCGCACGTGATCCTTGTTGTGGGCGTGAACGGTTCCGGCAAGACCACCACTGTCGGAAAGCTGGCGCATTACCACGGCAAACAAGGCAAGAGCGTTATCTTGGGCGCGTCGGACACCTTTCGCGCCGCGGCCGACGACCAGCTGGCGGAATGGAGCAGGCGCGCGGGGTGCGAGATAGTGAAGCACCATCCCGGTTCCGACCCGTCGGCGGTGGCGTTCGACGCCATAAAGGCCGCCGTTGCCCGTAAAAGGGACGTGCTGATTGTCGATACGGCAGGAAGGCTCCATACCCGCACGAACCTTATGGAAGAATTGAAAAAGGTAAGAAGGATAATTGCGCGCGAGCTGGAGGGCGCCCCGCACGAAACGCTTTTGGTGGTGGACGGCACAACGGGCCAGAACACGATAAACCAGGTAAAGGAATTCAACGCAATGATTCCGCTAACCGGAATAGTTATAACGAAACTTGACGGCACATCGAAAGGCGGCGCCGTGGTCGGGATAATCAACGAGACCAAAACGCCCGTAAAGTTTTTGGGAATGGGGGAAAAGATCGACGACCTGCAACCGTTCGAGCCGCGCCTCTTCGCCGAAGCGCTTATTTAGCGTTAACTTTCAGCGACCCTCAAAGCTTCATTTGTAGAGAGCTTCGATTATCGGGCATTCCGGAACCTTACCCCTGTCGCATTTGTCGGTCATGTTTTTCAATATCCGTTCGAGTTTTTTAAGGTCGGAAATTTTGTGCCGCACTTCGCCCAATTGTCCTGAAGTGATCGCCTTAACGTCATTGCAATTATAGTTGTGGGAATCAACAAGACGGAGTAAATCCCTGATCTTTTTTAAAGTGAAACCCAATTCCCTGCACCGGCGTACGAATTTCAATCGTTTCACGTATTCAAAATCATAAATGCGGTATCCCCCCGCGCTTCGCGGCGGAGCGGGTAAAATCCCTATACGCTCGTAATAACGTATGGTTTCTATATTGACGCCCGCGCTGTCTGACAGCTTGCCGATTGTCATTATCTGATCTTTTGAAACCATTATTCACCTAAACAAAAACACAAAATAAAAAACCCCTGACCTTTTGGCAACTACTGAGTTCATGCTAGCATCATAAACGAATATCGATACCGTGAACCGTGTTATGAGCAAATGTGCATGGGAATATGTTAACTATAACTCAGGAGGTTGCATGAAGGAGGTTTTTCAAATTATCACCCTGTTTGTACTTACATCGGTTGCAGAAATTATAGGGTGTTATCTACCATACCTTTGGTTAAGAAAGGACAAATCGGCTTTACTTTTAATCCCGGCCGCTTTTAGCTTGGCTCTTTTCGCGTGGCTTCTTACTCTTCATCCCGCCCTGCCTGCCGGGCGCGCCTACGCAGCCTATGGAGGCGTATACGTATCGGTAGCAATCTTATGGCTCTGGCAGGTAGAAGGTATAAAGCCAGACCGATGGGACCTTATTGGGATGGCTTTCACCCTCACCGGAATGTCAATTATTGCGTTTGGCCCACGAGGTTCTTGAATTTAAAAAAGCATAAAATGGTCTTTTTGCTGTAATGAAATTATCAGATTAGAGCTATGAACAGTTCAGTACGTAACCATTGCGAGAAAATTTATGCGCCCAAAAAGTGCGGAGCGGGTAAAATCCCTATACGCTCGTAATAACGTATAGTTTCTATATTGACACCCGCGCTGTCTGACAGCTTGCCGATTGTCATTATCTGATCGTTTGAAACCATTGTTCACCTAAACAAAATAACCCTTGACCCTGTAGTAACTACAGGGATTATATTAACATTAACGGCATAGTTTTAGGGAAAGGTTAAGCAGGATGGATGATCGGGCAGAAAAAACAATCGACGCCGCATCCCCTAAAGCGGGTACGGCCAAGATGAGCGGCGTAAGCGAAACAAAACGGCCCGCTGCTGCGGCCACAGGTGGTATTGCGGCCGCGGGCGGAATGTTAGGGGCGCTTGCAATGTCTGCTTGCTGCATAGCTCCGCTTGTTTTATTCAGCTTGGGAATCAGCGGGGCCTGGATTGGAAACCTGACTGCCTTGGCGCCGTATCAGCCGATATTTTTTGTCATTTCAATTCTTTTCCTTGGCTATGGTTATTACCTGGTTTACCGAAAACCTAAAACCGCCTGTGCGGAAGACGAAGCATGCGCCCGCCCTCTGCCAAACCGCATTGTTAAGATATCCCTTTGGGTTGCCACGGCGCTTGTATTGGCGGCGCTGGCCTTTCCTTATCTGGTCCCGATATTCCTGGGCGATTTATAAAAAAAGGAGTGTTAAAATAATAGCGAAAACCATCGGATTAACGACTATTGTTCTGGTATTTTTTGCCGGCACTATTGCCTTTGCGGGCGAGAAAACAGTTTACTTGAAAGTGGATAATATGACTTGCGCCTCCTGTCCGTATATCGTAAAAAAGTCGCTCGAAGGCGTTGAGGGCGTCTCCAAAGTTGAAGTATCGTACGACAAGAAAAGTTCCAGCGGAACGGCAACTGTGACCTTTGACGATACGAAGACTAACCTTCAGGCCTTAACGGATGCGACAAAAAATGCAGGGTTTCCTTCCGAGGTCGTCAAGGAAGCCGAGGCCGTCAAGCAAGGTGGTTAAAAATGAAGAGCGGCGCAATTTTGAAGATAGGAAGCGCCGGGACGTTCTTCGCCGTGTGCTGTTCCCCCGCAGCGCTTGCAGGTACCGCCGGCGCCCTGGGATTTTCGGCATGGCTTGGTTTGCTCGGCAACTTTTTATTCACCGCCATGATTATCATCATGCCCCTGGTTGGTTACGGCATATATAGGCGAAAGAGGAAATTAATTAATGAATAAAAAAATAAGCGACAAAAATATTCTAAAAACCGGCGTTACAGGAACAATAATTGCCGCCATCTGCTGTTTCACGCCTGTGCTTGTTATCGCGCTGGGGGCAGTGGGACTGTCGGCATGGCTCGGCTGGCTTGATTATGTCCTCTTTCCGGCCTTGGGAATATTTATAGTTATCACAGGTTACGGTTTGTATCTCCGTCGAAGAAATAACCAAAAAGCTTGTTGCGAGATAAAACCACAAGAATAATTCGGAAGGGAAAAAACATTATGGCCGGAAACGATTCTTACGCCGGGAAAAACAGCGGGGGAAATAAAGATTTCGACCTTGCCGTAATCGGCGCCGGTTCCGCCGGTTTTTCGGCCGCTATAAAAGGCTCGGAACTGGGGGCCAGGGTTGCCCTTATAGGATATGGAATAATCGGCGGCACATGCGTCAACATCGGGTGCGTGCCTTCTAAGAACCTTATCCGCGCCGCTGAAACAATCCATCAGGCCGGGGCCGCGTCCCGTTTCTCCGGAATCAAGGGCAAGGTTGAAGTCGACGATTGGCGCGATGTCATAGATCAAAAAAACAGGCTGGTTCGGGAACTTCGCAAGACGAAATACGCCGATTTGCTGTCTGAATACGATTCGATAACTTACATTGAGGGAAAGGCCCGGTTGATAGACGGCGGCATTGACGTTAATGGAAGCGTTATAAACGCCAAAAAAGTGATCGTAGTAACAGGCGCTTCTCCCGCTTTGCCCCCGATTCGCGGCATTGGGGATGTCCCTTATCTTACAAGCACTACCGCATTGGAGCTTGAAAATCTGCCGGAATCGATGCTCGTTATCGGCGGCGGTTATATCGGCTGCGAGTTTGCCCAAATGCTTGCCAGGTTCGGGACAAAAGTAACGTTAGTCTGCCGTAGCCGACTGCTTCCGCAAGCCGAACCGGAAATAAGCAAAGGTTTGACCGGATATTTTCGGGATGAGGGGATCATTGTTCGCGGCGGACTCTCTTATCGTGAAATCAGGAAAACGGGCGAAGGTAGCATCGTTTTGGAAATTGAAGCCGACGGCAAGGAAGAGACTATTGAAGCACAGCAGGTTCTTGTAACCACCGGCCGCAGACCTAATATTGAAGGTCTCGGTTTGGAAGAAATGGGAATCGAGCTAACGGAAAATGGCGGCATTAAGGTTGATGACTTTATGGGCTCTGCCAACGCCAACGTCTTTGCGGCGGGCGACGTTACGGGTCGGGACCAATTCGTTTATATGGCGGCATACGGCGCAAAAATAGCCGCCGAAAACGCCCTCAATGGGAAAAATGTTAAATACGACGCTACAGTCATGCCTTCCGTTGTGTTCACCGATCCACAGGTTGCGAGCGTCGGCCTTACCGAAAAAGACGCTCGCCTTCAAAACTTTGACGTGGAAACTTCAATTCTACCGCTGGAATACGTGCCACGGGCGCTGGCGGCGCGCGATACGAGGGGGCTAATCAAACTTGTAGCAGACGCCAAATCCAACCGCCTTCTTGGAGCGCATATCCTTGCTCCGGAAGGAGCCGATAGCATCCAAACGGCGGCGCTTGCCGTCAAGCACGGCCTTACAACAACGGAACTGGCCGAAACGATTTTCCCATATCTAACAACCGTGGAGGGTCTTAAATTAGCGGCTCAGGCATTCAGGAAAAACGTTGCCAAGCTTTCTTGCTGTGCGGGATAGCCGTCCGCGCTGTGACTTCAAAACTGGCACGGTTACTTTTTATATTATAGATTTCCGTTTAAGTGGCGTCCCGAATTTCCTCCAGTTTTTGCCTTGCCACATCCAGGTCCGGGTTTAGCTTCAGCGCTCGTTCAAATATCTCCTTGGCCAGAACTGTCTGTCTGTTTTCAAGGTATGCGCGCCCAAGGTTAAAACAGATACGATCGTCATCCGGATCAACCTTCAGAGCCATTTTGTAATGCCTAATAGCTTCTTTAATTTTTCTATTCTTTCGGTAAATTATTCCAAGGCTATTGAAGATGTTGGAGGTAATATAGATATTGGAAGTCAAATCATTGGCTGCTGTATCTGCTTTACCCTTGGTGGCGTTTACAAGGACAAGCGCCTCCTTTAGCGCCTTTGAGGCTTCTTTGTCCATATCCCGCTCAATCTGCACATCTTTGACCATACTAAAACACTTTTCCGCCTCGGATTTATTTCCCTTCAGCAGGTGTATCTCTCCCATTTTACTATAAGCATTTGCCTGAAAATTGCTGACCAAAATCGCTCGTCTAAAATCGATAAAAGCCTCATCATACTTGCCCTGCGCAATTTTTATATACCCAATGTTGTAATGAATTTCAGGGGTCTCGCGGATTTTCAGCATTTTCTCGTAAATAATCAACGCCTGGTCGTATTGCTCTTCTTCAGTGAGCCGCTTTGCCTCGGTATAGAGCATGGCAAACCTTTTATCTGTTTTCGATACAGGCGACTTTGTTACATTTTCAATTTTCATTTCAATATCTTCTTTTTTTACAGGTTCCACAAGAATCCCGCTTACACCGCATACGCCGGCCTCTATCACCTTGTCTCTCGTAATTTTTTGGGTAACTATAAAAAAAGGAATTTTAAAAAGTTCAACGTCCACAGAGAGCACTTTCAGGAGCGAAAGTCCATTCATTCCCGGCATTTTCCACTGGCAGATTATGAAATCAATCGGCTGGCGCTTAAGTGTTCTAAATGCCTTGCTTCCGTCAGATTCCCTCTCAAAACGTTTATAGCCCAACGCTAATAATATATTTGTTATATGTGCTCGTTTTTCGTAGGAATGGTCAACGATAAGAAATGTAAGTTCCCTTTTGTCTTTTTTCATGTTTTTCTAAAATATTAAAATGTTAATTTGGCATTTCCCATTCAACATCATTTTAATTATAAATGCAGAACCATCATAAAACCTATTGAATTTGTAAATCATTGCGTCATCCGGGACCCTGCGTGGCTTAATTAAATAGTGTGAGTTTCGCGCCCAAATGTTATAATATATCGGTAAATTGTATTGTATTACTACATCATAGTGGGGGCCGGATGCAGAATATCGACAAAAGCCATATCAACAAACTCTACTTCGGCCAAAACAAACTCCTCCTTGAATCGATACAATCTATCATCGCTCCCAAATCGCAAGAGATTGCGGATTCGTTTTTCTTGAAGCTATCGTCGTTTCCGAAGGTGGACGAGTTCCTTGGGCACAAAGATGTGAAAGAGCGTTTTAGCAGGATTGTGGCGGAATGGCTCGTGGCGCTTTTCAGGCCAAGCACCGACCGTGAGATAGATGACTTTATTGATTACCAGAAAAAGATTGGGACGATCCACGCCCGGATAAACGTTTCGATGAACCTCGTTAACCTCGCGTCCGGCATTTTAAAGAAAGAGTGCTACCGGAGGATCATGGAAAGTCCGTCGATCGTCATTAACCAGCAGGTCGATGCGGTAGTTTTAATGGGCGACCTGCTCGACATTTCGGCCTCGCTCATAAACGGCAGTTTCGTCGAAAACTCAATCCTGCACGAGCGGAACATCCAGTCGCTGAGAATGCATTATGCGGGACAGAACCTCGTAATCGAGTGCGAGCGTGTCCGTTCGTCACTTTTCGACTGGATGCGCAAGGCACTTACCTTCATCTACGAGGAAGGTGGTAACGGGATGCCCGAATCGCTCCAGGTGGAAAGTTCCGATTTCGGGCAATGGGTAAGATACAAACTGGAACTTTACTTTGCGGGCGTGGAAGAAGCCGACAGGCTGTACAAACAGATGGAAAAAATAAGCGAAGTTTTCAAAAAGTCCATGGCAACCCGCAAGGGAGACGTCGGGGATTTTAAGGCGAGCATCAACGACCTGAACGACAGCGTTACGCAGGCCTCGATTCTGATTTCGTCGCTCTCCGAGCAAACACAGGAGGCCGACCACTCGCGGGATCCCCTCACAAGGGTGTTCAACCGCCGCTATTTGCCGGCGATCATGCAACAGACGATACGGATAAGTTCAAGCATCAACTCTTCGTTCGCCATCATCCTGCTCGACGTCGACCATTTCAAGATGATAAACGACCGCAACGGGCACAACGCCGGAGACGACATCCTGGTCGAACTGGCCGAGATATTCCTCGCGTCGGTCCGCGTGAGCGACTACATCTTCCGCTACGGCGGGGAGGAGTTCCTCGTACTTCTTACAGACGTGAACAGGGAGGCGGCGATCAAAGTAAGCGAAAACATCCGTAAAGCCGTCGCCGAACATCCGTTCATGATCAACGAAGGCAAGATACCGGTAACCGTAAGCGGCGGCGTGGCGATATCAGACGGCCACCCAGACTACAGCAAGGTGATATCGCGCGCGGATGCCGCGCTTTACCGGGCAAAAGATATCGGCCGCAACTGCTGCGTCTGTTCGTAGAGAAAAAAGAATCGCTTGCAAACCGTAAAAGGGTAAAAGGTCTGTATTTAGGTATGGCGCGCTAGATAAAAAGGGCTGCATTTGATAGGTTTGTCGGATAACTGAGGTCGGACACATTCAGAACACTTGAATCCAGCCGCACTATTTGGCCCCAATTGCCAGCCGCCGCGCTAGCCTCCGGTCGGTTTATTTTGCCGGGGCGCGTATTTGGCGGCTCTTTTAATAAAATGGTGGAAAATTTTCTGGATTAATGATAAGTTGTGTCACAAGATCAGTTAGATAAGCTGAAGCGATTCGGCGTCATGTTGCAACGGTAAGGAATAGGAGTTTGAAAAACAGTATCTTACCCGAAGGCCGCAAAATTTTTCTTTCCGTGGAGGAGCATTTTATGAAAAGAGTGTTTACAAATGCATTTCGTATGGCGGTTGTTATCGTATCGTTCGCCGCGTCGGCATCTTACGCGGGCGAATACAAAAGCGCCGCGGAGATACCCCGCGCAGATGTGGTTGCCAAAAGCAACCCTTGCAATCCGTGCAACCCGTGCGGCGGCATTAAAAATCCTTGCGGTGTGAAGAACCCGTGCAGCACTGCACCGGACATTAAACCGATCCGTTCCAAGCACACCAAAGATTATCCAAAGCTCCTTGCGATGGGTAAAAAGCTTTGGAACAACGATAGCCTGGGCAAAAGCGGCTTGTCGTGCATGAGCTGTCACGACGACCACCAAGACCTGCATCCCGAAAAGGGGTTACTCTGGCCGCGTTACGTGAATATGCCGCAAGATATTTTAACGCTCGACCAGATGATAAACTTCTGCATGATAAACCCGATGGAGGGCAAACAGCTTAACCCGAACTCCATGAAGATGACCGCCATGGCGGCCTATTACACGCACTACATGAAAAGCGCCAAAAATATGGGAAAGGAGCCGCCGATGAATCCGTGCAATCCGTGCTCCGGGAAAATGCCCCGCACAGACAAGATGCGCAATCCTTGCGGAAGGTAGAGGAAAGTAGAGTAAAAGAGTAACCGGCTCTATACTATTCTTCCCGGCTATCCTTCCGGCACGCGGTCAACGTTACGGGTGGAAACGACAAGGAAAGGTTATTCTACCGTCTCGCAAGCGCTGCAGGGGGCGTAGCACGCCCCTATAGGCTGTCATCCTCCGTGCATGTATATCTGCATGCCTATGCGTTCGTCCGACGTATTACTTCCCATCATACCCATCATCCCCCCACCTCTCGTTGAGGAGGGCTTTCGCGCGATAGAACGTATGTAATAGGCCGCCGCAAGGATATCGTCCTCTTTCAGCTTGTCGATATAAGCTTCCATCGGCGTTCCGTCCAGTCCGACCGCTATGGTCAGGTAGATGTCGTTAATGTCACGTCCGCGCTTCAGGAAGCTTTCCCTGAAATTGGCTGGCCGGATCGGTCTTTGTTTTTCGTCTTTCAGTTTTCCGGCCTTTTCGCCGTCACCGTAGCCTTCGCGTCCGTGGCATTCGTAGCATTTGACATCTTCATAGACCTTCCGGCCCTGCTGAACGTACTCTTGCGATGATCTGGCAGGAAGCGGAGCCTTTACCGTTTCGATATTTTCCTCCTCGAAAACATCCGAAAATGTTTTTATGTAATCTATCGTAGCCCACTTTTCGCGATCCGAAAGCGCAGTCCACGGCAACATCGCGGTACCGTGCAGGCCACGTGATATGGTCTTGAAAAGGTCTTCGTCCGTGGGCGGGTAGGCCGGTAGCGAGGAAGTGAATTTAAACGTGCCGGAGGTAAAGTCGCGCGGTTTTATCGTCATATCGTTCGAATAACGGCTGAACCCGTCGCCCATCGAGCCGTGACAGACCGCGCACCTTTGTTCGTATATCTTCCCGCCAGCACGCACAGTGTTTTCGGTTGGCAAGGGCCGGCGCGTTGGAACATTAGCGGAGATGTCTTCTCCAGCGAACCACGAACCCAAGCCCGACATGCCGCCCATCATGCCTCCGCCCATCATCCCCATGGAATATGAATAAACGGCGAAAAGGGAAAATGCGATAACGGAAAATAAAATAAATGCCTTCGTGAATTTTGCCATCTTGTTTCTCCTTTGTGTAAAAGTCTATTGCTCCATCATATATTCATAACCTGTTAGTCGTTGGAAAGTGTGAAAAGGTTACAAAAAAAATGAATGGGGTGGGATTTTCTAGTAAATTTCGGGAAGTTTAACCAAAAACTGCACTATTTACCTTTTAAGGGAAAGGTTTATCCTTCCGTCAGCGATTTTTCCATATGTATGGTCTGCGTGGGGAAGGCGATGGATAGCCCCATCTCTTTAAGCATGCGCATTATGGCCAGGTTTATTTCCTGCCGGGTTTCAAGGTACTTTGCCCATACAGTTGTGTTTGCGAAATAATAAACGAAAATGTTCAGCGAGAATTCGCCGAAATCGTTGAAGTACACAAGGTGGTACCTTTGGTCGACGTTCGGGCTGTTTTGCAGGATTCCCTTTATGGCCTCCACCGCCTTTTCCATTTCGTCGGCCGAGGCCTTGTATTCGACGCCGACAGTCATTTTTACTCTGCGCATGTTTACGTCTTCGTCCTTGCGCCGGTCCATATTTTCCGTCATCACGTTGGCTATCTTGTCGTTGGGCACCACCTGGACGGTTTTTTCAAAAGTTCTTATGCGCGTGGTCCTGAAGCCAATATCTTCCACGACCCCTTCGAATTCGCCGCTTTTTATCCAGTCTCCGATGCGGAACGGCCTGTCGATCATCAGCATTATGCTGCTTATCAGGTTGGCCAGCGCGTCTTTTGCGGCAAGCGCCACGGCGATTCCGCCGATACCGAGCGAGGCCACAAGGCCGCTTATCGAATAGCCGAGGTTTTGCGCTACGAGCACGAAGACGAGTATCGCTACCACCGTTTTAAGGGAAAGGAGGATGAGGGGCACCAGGCCGCTGTCCAGCCAATGTTCGGGATCCTCTGCTTTGGCCTTCAGAACTTTTGTGGATGCGTTAATTATGCGCATAACAAACCACGCGGCAAGAAGGAGGACGATTATGCGTCCGCTTGCATGTATCAGGTTGTACAGGTTTAAAGGCTCTTTCGGCAACGGCAGGACGGACAGGGCCAGCCAGATTCCCACAACGAGTATGCCGACCGAGAGCGGGAGCCTTACCGCTTCCACCATTTCGTCATCAAGGGTCGTGTCCGTCTTTTCCGCCTTTTTTTTGAGCGTGACGAGAATTCTTTTTATGAGAATCCTGCGCGTAAGTAACGTGGCAAAGACAATGGCAAAACAGAGTAAAACGAGTTTTAAGGAGATTCCGCCTATTTCCATCGGGGGGGTCTCACCGTAAAAGGTGTAACGGCAGGTTTTCTATCATTTGAATTTTGGCGTCAGTTTTATGTTATCGCCCTTTTTCATTTCTACGGTTTTCGTGTAGGTCTTTTTACCTTTTCGCTTTACCACGATATTGTGTTTTCCTGCGCTTACTGTCGCTTCAACCGACCTCTCGTTCCCGTACGTTTCTTCTCCGATATTCGTCTTTTTGCTGGGTATCCCAAGGCGGTAATCTTTCCCGTCAATCGATACCTTGTCGCCGGCTTTAACGTTAATGGTGATTCTTATTGCGTCTTTGTCGAACATCTTGCCCCAGAATCCTTTTTTCTTTTTTGTTTTTGCCTCGGCTTCGGCCTTTGCCTCGGCTTCGGCTTTCGCCTTGGCTTTTGCTTTTACTTCGGCTTTTGCTTTTGCCTCGGCCGCCTCCTTTGCCAATGTTGCCTTAGTTTTATTAAGAGCTATGTTGAAGGTCCTGTTGCCCTTAAGGGAAAACTTCTCTACGTGATCTTTATAACCTTTTTTCGAAACCTTCAGAGTGAATCTTTTTTGTTTGTAACGCCGGTTCAGGTAGGGAGTTTTGCCCATAAGCTTTCCGTTTATGTACACGTTGGCCCCTTTAGGCGAGGAAGTAACGCTGAGGTTTGAGCTGGGGGTCTTGGCCTTTTTCTTTTTTTCTTCTTTCTTTGCCTCGGTCTCCTTCTTGGCGCCCGCGGCTTTTCCCTCTTCCTTTTTCATTGCTTCAGGCCGCGCGTCCTTTGGAGGTTCCACCTTTGTTACCGCCAGTTCTGAAGATTCGGGCTTTTGTGGCGCTTGCGCGGTTTCCGGCATCTGCGCGACTTTCGATTCTTCCTTCCCCCCTCCGCTGAAAAGTGCGACCAGAAGAACGACAAGCGCGATGGCTCCCGCGGCCCCGCCGATAATAAGGGGCATGTTGTTCTTTTTACCTATAGCGGCGGCCAGGCTCTTGGCATCTAGCTTTTGTGTCGTTCCGGCGAACGACACGTCTTCTATCGGCTTGCCTTCCCTGAGGAGTTGGATTCCCTTAATGAACTCTCCGGCGTTTTGGAACCTTTCGTTTGGGTCTTTTGCCAGCGCCTTTTTCATGAACTGATCCACAGCGGGCGGCACGTCCATCGTAAGCTGCCGGGGAGGGATCGGCTCTTCGTTCACTACGCGGTATATGACGCTGGTCAGCGTTTCGCCTCCGAACGGTTTTTCGCCGGTAAGCATTTCGTAAAATAGAGCGCCGAGGGCGAAGAGGTCCGCGCGTCCGTCTATTTTTCTTCCCTGTATCTGTTCGGGAGCCATGTAGTTGGGCGTACCGAGCACGGTGCCGGTGGCGGTTAGGTTGGAGTCGGCCAGCCTGGCAAGGCCGAAATCGGCTATTTTAGGTATGCGCCCTTTTAACATGAGAATGTTCGCCGGTTTGATGTCCCTGTGAATTATGCCTTTGGCGTGGGCAGAATCCAGCCCATCCGCTATCTGGCGGACGATATCGTATATCTGGTCGTAGTTCTCGAACTTGCTGCCGTCAATCATAGCCTGAAGGTCGCCGCCATCCAAGAATTCCATGGCGATGTATGCAAGGTCGCCTTCCTCGCCGACATCGTAAATGGTAAGGATGTTCGGATGGCTTAACTGTCCGGTAGCGCGCGCTTCCACAAGAAATCTTTCCCGCGCCTGCATCTGGTCGTCCCCGCTGACTGCTTGCTGGAAGTTTATAACCTTAAGGGCCACGTCCCTTTGAATTTTGGGATCCGTCCCCTTGTAAATGACACCCATAGCGCCACGGCCGAGTTCTTCGGTTACTTCAAACCTGCCGAGTTTTTCCGGAATCATGTTTTAGATATACAAATTTTCATAGTTATTGCCTTACTTTCGGGGGTTACCTCACTAATCCCCCCTTAAATGGATAAATGCCTCCATCAGAACGATTTTATCTTCTTGTTTTAAGTATGTCAAAGTTTGTGTTTTGAACCTTTTGCGATACGGTATCTATTGTGATCTGATTTTTCCTGTAAGAGAGTAAAACCGTATTAATAACTGCCAATCACGCTATTGCAATTCGCTCTTTTGATAGTTACTTGCGAAGCAAAAACACCCGTGGCGACGGCCTTGGAAAGGGGAGTTGATTTGCGGTCTTTATCCGATTTTTACCGGCCTTCTCGGTTTATCCGATTTGCCGGCGGATGCGCTGTACGGGAAAAGTACCTTTTCGGAAAATGTCTTTTGCTGAATGGGGTCCGTGCGGCCCATGCCGAAAAAATTTCCTTCAGGGCCGTAAAGCCTTACCTTGAAACCTTCCTTATCGTTCCATTTTATGGGCAGGCCGTTTGAAAGATCGCTGTATTCCCGCAGGGAGACGTCCATCCTGGGCAGGTGGCTTACCGGAAAATCCATGGGAGAAAGCCATTTTCCCGGGTCGTCTTTTAGCGCCTCGATTTCTTCGAGAGTGATCGAGTTTTCCTCCAGAAAAACATGCACCTGTTCCCTGGTCAAACCGCCCATATGCGCAAGGCACCCGATTTCGCGCCCAATATCTTCGCACAAGGTTCGTATATACGTTCCCTGCGAAACTACGGCGGTAAAGACCGCGCTATCGCCCGCGAATTCGTTAAGTTCGATAGAATGCACCATCACTTTTTTCCCTTCGCGTTTTACGTCGCCGCCTTTTCGAGCAATGCGGTAAAGGCGCTGGCCGTTTATCTTCTTGGCGGAATACATAGGCGGAACCTGCGTGATTTCTCCCTTGAACTTTTCCAACGCCTCCTCCATGCGTTTTTCCGTAACACCTTCCACGGCCGCACTTTTTGTTACGGCGCCGGTGGAGTCCTGCGTGTCCGTTTCGCCGCCGAAAATGATCTGGGCGCGGTATTTTTTCGGAACTTTTTCGAAGTACTGAAAAAGCTTTGTCCCCTTTCCAAGTCCGACGGGGAGTATGCCGGTCGCAACGGGGTCGAGGGTTCCCAGAAAACCGGACTTTTTGCAGCCGGTGATCTTTCTTATTCTCTCAAGGGCCTTGTTGGAGGTTATCCCCGTTTCCTTGTAAAAGTTTATGAATCCGTCCATATGCAAGGCGTTTATTCTATACCCTCTTCGGATTTTTGCGCCGGTTTTTCTTCAAGCGAATGAAGGATGCGGTTTATCTTGTCGACTTCCTCTGGTGAGCGGTCCCACTTGATGCTGAGTTCAGGAAGGTACTTCATGCGAATCCTTTTGCCGAGCTGGTTTCTTATGAAGGAGGCGGCCCTGTCTATCGCATTGAAGGTGCTGGCCATTTCCTTGTCAGTGCCCATGGGCGATATGAAAACGTTTGCATGGCGCAAGTTGCCGGTTACCTCCACGGCGGTAACCGTCACAAAACCCACGCCGGGGTCTTTCACCTCGTCGCGAATTATCGCGCTTATTTCCTCCAGCATCAGTTCTCTAACCCTGTCGGCCCGTTTGTAGGAAAACATGGTCGTCCCCTCCTTTTAGTTCAATCATCGTTTGCACATCGGCTATTTTGGCCTCGGTCAGGCCGTCGATAAAATTGATTGCCTTGCCAAGCTGCCCTTCGAGGTACGCGCGGTCGCCGCTTACGGCGGAAATTCCCAGCACCGCCTTTTGATATAAATCGTTATTTCCCACTTCGGCTATCGAAACGTTAAAAGTGTTTTTTACGCGGCTTTTAATGCGGTTGATTATAGACCGTTTTCCTTTTAGCGACCTGTTGCCGTGTATCAAGAGGGTTATCATGCAGGTACCGACAAACATTTTGGCGTCCGATCCCATATCTCCTCCCGGTTTGCCCCCTCGAACCGCGCGCAAGCGCCTTTTAATGCATTCCGAGGTTAATTATAGTATATCAAACCCCAACGGCCTGTTGCCCAAATAAAAATTAAACTGTCGCATTAGCCCTCGGCGGATTTCTTTGCAGGAGACTCCGCCCGCAAAGTAGGCGCAAAGGCCTCTATTGCAGATGGTAGGTGCAGGCGTCT
>SDBV01002347.1_pt1 | contig 28244 bp, 33 predicted proteins | sample 2277081 | NCBI WGS metagenome assembly SDBV01 (sample SAMN10402039, study PRJNA504765) | marine sediment metagenome | isolation source: marine sediment core GS10_PC15, 223 cmbsf | place: Arctic Ocean: Southern Knipovich Ridge | collected 2010
AAGATTGAATAAAAAAATAAGATTGTTTTTAAACAAGCTGAAGTCGATAATTCGGCAAATATTGTATCGACAGAAGAACCATCAATCTCTCAGATTGATGGCTCTGACATTGAAAACTATTGTGTCCAAGCATCAGGGTGATTTTGGTAGAAATCTTATCTCCATGATTGAACAGCTTTCAGCAGTTCATGATTGTTTATTAGAAAACAAAAAATTTTTTGGAGAGGAGTATAAAAAATTAAAGAGCTTATTTAGTAGACAAAAGTGGGGTGAGATAGAGAATTCTGCAAAACAACTAGAAATAGTTTTGAAATATTTTGATGAATTGAGAGATTGCCTGAGACCAGATAATTTGGATGGTTCAGAAGAGTTAGCACAAGCCTCGCTTGAGAATATTGTTAATTCATGGGAAAGAAGTAAATCTAATCCACAGTTGCAAAAAGCAGCTAAAACTCTGGATAATCTAATTCCATACCTGATTCCCGCAATGTGCAACCAAGATTACCCAAGAACCACTTCAATCCTTGAAGGATTGAATAATCAAGTGAAACGAGCGATGAGGCACTGGTGTGGTACTGAACAGCTTCCATTATCTTTTGAATGGGTTGGAGAATTACTCAGCGTAATAACGGGAGTTGGGGATATCAGCCAATGGAGTGATATCCTGACACAAATACCACTTAATAATTGGGTAACAAAATTGAGAAGATTGCAATTCCAAGAAAAAACAAGACGTTCAGAGATCAGATCTGCAAGATGGCTGGCCGGTTTGCAACCATCCAGCCTTCATCGTCAATTCGAGATGATGATTAAGAGAGATTGTTTGAAGGAGGTGATGAATTAATAAGACAAATACACTAGTGATCCATTTACGCTTTTTTCCGATCGATTGAGCTTAACAATTAACCATGTCTATTCCAGTATTATTTTCATCAGGGATCTTGGAATGGATATCATTAATTTTTTCTTTTTCTTCGGAAAGAATTAGTCTCATAGCATTAATAGCACGTTTTAATACCATTTCTGGTGCTGTTTGTAACCTATCTTCGGTGATCTGATTAACCCTTAAGATAAAGGATTCACAATTAGCAATTAAATTAACCAATCTTGCTTAGGTTGTTTGAGGATCTTTTTTGTTTTCTATTTGGGGTTGTAACATTTTAATCACAAAGGGTGTAGTGTATAGTGGTGAATAATAATGAAAAAAATTAAAAATTCGTTGACTTATGTAACTAGTGACTACACTACAAATCAATGATTAGATAGGAAAACGGGAGTCTTTGAATGCCTAATATGTTATTACTTGGTAGAAAGTAATGCTACTTCCCGACACCTCCAAAATATGAGTCATTCAGATTTGCTATTAATATTTATTGGATCATCTGAATTGGTCATATGATGGTTCCCAATTGCTGAAAAAATTCATCTACTGGAACCTTATTGTACTCTGAAGCTGATCCATCTAAGCTCCCTAAAAATGTAGGACCGTGAGGACCATAATGGCGATAACCATAATTACATCTGAATTCAAGATATTGCCGATTATAATGATCGACCAAATAAGATATCTGGTTACAAAGGGTATTTCCCCATTTTTCTTTGTGTTTGATAAAAGCTACACAATTAGGGCATAAACCAGGATAATCAAGGTTTTTTATTTCATCGGGAAAACCTGTTTCACAAATTTTATCTGAACAGATGTTGTCTACAATGATTTCAAAGCCACCATTGGGTAATTTCTTAAATTCCATGCATTACACCTTATGTGGGTATTGATTTATAGAAATTTCCAATTCTGATTTTCAATGCAGCGAGTTCGCTGTGTTTTTCATTTACTGCATCATTGTTCTCAGGTATCGGATCTAATAGGTGTTCATTTAATTCCAAAAGTAATTCGTTTCTGCGTATAATCATTTCATGGAGTTCGGGTTGATCAGATATGAATTTTGCTTTTATTATTTTATCACTCATATACCAACCATATCCTGCAACGTAGAATATCAGTGAGACAAAACCTACAATTTCATTACCAAATGAAATTAGACTTATGATGAAAAATCCAACGAACATCCAGACAAATGAATATACCATTATTTCTTCCAAAGTTTCTTTGAAATCACCTAATTTTTCTTTTACTGGTTCATGAAAGAATTTCAGCCAACCCCAAACTAATACAACCATAGTTGCAAACATACCGCCAAACCATACAAGTATTTCAAAAATAGTCATTGCTGTGTTTGAGAATGTCCTTCCAAAAGGAGTTTTCCATTCAAATTCATAATTCCATAGAACTACGATTGATAATAAATTTGCGATTAACAATCCCCAAATGAAGATTGTTAAGAAGACAGAATTGAGTTTTCTTATTATTTCTAGTGCTTTGATTTCACTCATGTTGATTATTGATATTTGGCCATACTATTTAAAATCTAATATTTTATGAATTTTATTAATTATTTGATCTATCGATCGATTCATTTTTTCTCCACTCAGCTAACGCTTTCTGAAAACTATCTTTTCCCCTATCTCCTGAAAGATACAAGTCTAGTGCATGAATTACTTTACCAATTCCTTCGAATTTGTCTAAAGATTTCTTTAATTCATCTGCACAATCTTTTGCATCGATTTCGTTTAAATCTTTAATTATTTTCTCTTCATTTCCATCCAGAATTTCTCGATCCATCATTTTATATTGAATATAATCATAACATCCACCTGACATAATTTTACCTCATTTGTTCCATCGATGAATCATGGATAACCACCTGCAGGGGTTAATTCTGGAGAATGTTTCAATAAATATTTTTGTGTTTGGCTTTTGTAGTGCCAATGAATAGAGTCGAATTGTTTTCTAGTCAATTCAATAGTCTCAACTGCTTCTTTCCAATTAAATTGATCATCAATCCCCATGTAATTCATCTTGCCAATTTCCATTTCTACAATTGATTCTTGTAAAGATTCGGTTCCCAACATTTCTCCCAATGCAAGTGAGAAATTTGTTTTGGGCAATATGGGTTCGAATGATATCCAAAGATTAGTATTTGTCTCTGAAAATTGCTGCAGAACATCAAGACGAGATTGAATGGACCTTGTACCAGGTTCATATTCTTTTCTTATGACATCATTAGAACTATTTGTAGTAATGCTCAGACCGACTTTTCCCTTATCATATCCATCATACAGATCAATATCATTGATGATAAGTGGAGATTTAGTTAAAACTCTGTACGTACAATTATATTCTTGTAGCAAGGTGATAATTTTTCTAGCTACATCGTGTTTGAAAGCAAATGGTTGATAAACATCAGTCATGGTGGAAACGAATATTTCTTTATTTGGATCTACTTTACCAGTTTCTAATTCGTGTTTTAGTAGCTTGATAAAATTGGTATAGATTTGGGGTTTATGCCATGCTTTTTTATCTGGTACTTTATTCCATCTAAGATCCATACCTCTTGAGTAGCAGTTATGAGATATCAATCCATTCGCAATGAAATTCCCAGTCGTAGTAGTTATGTCGTACATATCAATAGTTTCATTGAGTGGTATTATTTCTTTAATACCAATTGATTTTTTTACTGTCAAATTATAGAGAGGTAATTTTCGATCAATAGCAATTCCAATAAGTTGGAAGAATCTCATTTTTTCTTCGACATTACCTTTTACTCTTGTTACTATTGCCTTAGGAATTGTTTTTGCAGGTCTTTCTTCAACAATATAATCAAAACTAAATCGTTCGAGTGCTAAATGTAATATTTTTAAATTCTCTTTTTTAGAATGAGAAATACGAATCATATTTTTTGAACTCGCTGATCCTTCAGCATCATATATCCCTGCTAAAAATCCGATAAGAAAATCATCACTGAGCTTTTCAGGAAAGGCAATTATTTCTTTAATTTTAAAATAAGTTAATTGTTTTCTAGTTCCGATTGCTTGTAAAGTTCTACTTGAGTTTTCATTTTCATACTTCATTTCAAAGCTATTTGTCTCAATGTCAAATTCATTGAGATACTGTTTTGATCGGTTTACACTTTCTTCATCTTTTTGAGCCAATCTAAAGGAATATTGAATTTCAGTTGCTCTATGATTTTTACCACTGTAATCATAAATACCCATTGAACCATCTGTTCTAAGATTCCCTGCTAAATATCCTCTTTTGTAATCCTTTGTTTCTTTAACTGGATCTAATATCTTCCCAATACCGAATATTCTATTTGCAAGTGTCAAATATGGTTGTCTGCCTTTACCTTGCATTGCCCCCATCGTGTGTTTCCACCCCCTATTAGTCAACCATCGATGGTCTGGTGAACAAATAACTTGAGTACCATTTTCCATAACAATGTTTATTGCAGGTTTAGTAGTTTTCCAGTGATTAAGAACTTTGGATTTTATATATTTTCTGTATCTACCTTGTTGCTGCACACCTATAATTTTATCACCTATATTAATATCCTTAATTGGGATGTTGGTCCCGTTGGACATTAAAATTAGAGTATCTCCACTTACACAGTAGATACACCTATGAGAACAGCCTAGTAATGGATTGCAATTTAATTCAGTATATTCGATTTTACTTACGTTAATTGCAGATTTCCTTTCCAGTACAGGTAATCCAATGAAACTAGTAATTGATTGTTCTTCAGTTATCATAATTTTCAACGTCCCTTATTGATCTTTTAATTCGTTTCCACTCTCTCTTTTCCAATTCATCACCAATAGTTTCGACCAATTGATCAAAACCTATATAGAAAATAGCATTCGAATAATCCATTGAGTGTTTTAGATACATGCGAAGCATGAAATTCTTTTGGTTTTCTAAAATGCGATAAAAATCCATATTATCAATGGCTCCTTCAATTTTAGAATTTATTAACCAATTCTCAGTTGGAACAATCCCCGTTAGGTGTATAATTAATTCTTGAACTCCATTAATTTTAGATAATCGGTAAATAATGTCTTGAAGTTCCTCTTTTGGCACCGGTTTATCGGTTTCTTCAACCTCTATTTTATCACTCATTGTTTACTTCCTCGCTTATTGATTGATCTATGATTAAATCGTATATAAGATAGGCCATATTATGAATTGTGTTGAAAATTTTGTATTACGTATCGAATTATATTAATATCAATTATTATGACACCAAATTTAACATTTATCGTTTTGTTAAAATTGTTAATGTTCAATTATTTTAGAACTCCTGAGACTAATTTATGATTGTAATTAGTCTAGTAAACTATTCTTTTTTGTTGTATTATATAAGTCTGATGCAGTATGTGAAAACGTATATACATATCACTAATTTTATTTAAATACTTAATCCATATACCTGTCTGTATACCTATTTGTTGAATAATTGCTCATTTTTTATAAGATATACAACGTAACAATCGATCGATCAAAAATAAAATTCCAAATTATTTTCATCTAGTTTTTCAAACCACTTAATCCAGTATTCTGGATATTCATCCATTATTTTTTTACCTAATTCCTCATACTTCTCATTCATGTGATTTACATAAGTACTTGAAATATCGATCCCAATCCCTAACCTGCCTAATTCATGTGCAGCATCCAATGTGGTCCCAAGCCCAACACAGAAATCGAGAACTCGATCACCGACAAATGTAAACAAATTAATTAATCGCCATGGTAAAGCAATTGGGAATAGAGCAGGATGTTTTTTGGATGATGAAGATGAGAATTGCCAATAGCTCATAGTAGATCTTGTAAATCCATCTTTTGTTATAGTAGTCTTATCATCTTTCTGATCCCGATCCAAATGCTTTCCAATCGATTGTGTTCCTTTTCTTGCAACTACAATATATTCATGGACATCTCTCAGAGATGGATTGCTAGGACTCATAAATGATCCCCAAGCAGTACCATTACCAGATTGACCTTTATGCCAAATGATTTCACCAAATAGATTAAACCCTGCTTTTTGAAGTAAAGAGGATACTAGTGCACAGAGATTAAGATATGGTTTTCGTTCCAAATTAGCAATATTGATGGCAATTTTACCACCAGGTACAATTTTCTTGTAGACCTCTTTGAACATCAAGTAAAGCATTCCTACAAATTTAGAAGGTAATTTACGATCATTGGTTGGATCATCTCTGTATTTCATTCCGACATTATAGGGGATACTTGTTAATCCAAGTGTAATCGACTCATCAGGGATTATACTTAGATTAGTACTGTCACCTTGGAGTACTAATGGTTTGAATTTCTTCTTAACATTACTCAGATCGGTTTCTACATCCTGATCAAAACGGATAGTCTCATTTAATCCTTCAATCGAGCAATCAAGAAACTCTATTAATTTCTCAACCGAAATTGCAAAGGATTCTGATATTTGTTTAAGTTTTCCAATATCGGGTTCTTCAAGAGACATAAGATTATATTTCAGATCTGATTAATAATAGTGTTGTTTTAATGATTTTTTTCATCTCATCGATTCTATTAAATACAACTTGTTACTCGTAATACATGACACAATGAGTATTGAGAATGAATTAGACGGTATTGCGTTGGTAAAATTAGTAAACAGACAGAATAAAGAAGATAAGAAGGTTAAAAAACTAAAACAATCAATTCTTGATTTTGCTTTAGATAACGATCCCTATGAATTTCCATCTGCTGATTTATTTGAAAAAGACATTCCACCAAAGGAAATAGCTGAGGAATACAGAATAGTTCATCCCAATTATCATGGTATCTTTGTGGTAAACAAGGAAGTGATAATCAAAGTAAGGCCCGCTTACAAAGAGAAATTATTTGCCAGTACTTATTATTATTATTTGCGACCTGCAGTTGATGGTGCTATGAGAGTATATTTTGGTAATTTTACTTATGAGAGAAATACTCGTAATTTTGATGTGTATTTTGAATTGGAAGGATTATATCTCACCAAAACTAATCATAAATGCACTTATGTATCAGTCCCCTGTTTTACTAATCTACCAATAAAGAATGTCGGGAAATCTAGATTTAAATTTTTATTTCCTGGATTACCAATTATTGATCCAACTAAAAAGCATGTACAATGGGATCTTCCAAGAAATTTGACAAATTATGAAATAAAATATGTAGTTAATTCACTAAAAGAATATAAAGAAAAGTATCTGTAAATTAATTATCTAGTGGAATTACATTAAAAGTTAATATTGTGATCTCCGAGTCCATCGTAGCTTTGTTAAATCTCCTGAATTCATTAAGGAGACTAATAAAATCTAGATGATCATTTATTATATTTCTTTCACCTTTATCATTGTATTCTCCATCTTTTTTCATAAAGTCCAATGATAGGTCCTTAACTTGGGTTAATTCCTTGTTAATGATTTTACATTTTAATAATAGCTTACCATGATATTCAATAAATACGGTGTCGCCAATATTGAATTTATTCATGTAAGTTTTTCCTCTTACGGTTGTAAAGGTACTCTGTTTAAATTTTAAATAAAAATAAGAGAAATTAAAGTGTCTGTCTTTTTCTTTGGTTCTGATTTTTCTCTTAGATTTTGGTCCATTAGTATCCTTTACTGAGGTATTTTTGGGTTTATCGATGTATTGATCTAATTTCATATGAAATCATCCTCTGATTTAAATTGTTGAATAGTCAACGTTTTCTCTTGGAGTTCGATTTCTAAGGTACTCACGAGTGACTGTAATCTATCTATTAATTTATTTTGAGACTCAATGAGTTGAGAATCTAAAGTAAAAAGATCGGTAATACTGGTTGCTTTGATTTCAACAATTGTATCATCAATGTCTTTCAGAATTAGCATTCTCTTTTTTTTAGTCCTCTCTACCTCAAGAGAATTGTATAATTTGTACAATTCTATTCTTAATTCAGAGAGCCTTTCTGTCAAACTCATAAACTAAATATTCTGTGTTCATTTTTAAATGGGTTGGTATTTTGAATCTTATCTGTTTTATCTTTTAATCTCACAAGTGTAGGATAAGTTACATCCATTATCTTGGAGATGTCATTTGATGAGGGATTAATATTTCCTCTAAGTTGATCAGCAACTCTATTCATCAGATCTAAGATCTTGGACCTTTCATTAGGATTGATTTGTGGTCTTTCACATCCCTCGCAAATCATCTGACCATTAGGATACAGACTAGATGTGATTCTAACATTACCAAAATATTTAGAAGGTATTTTTTCTTTTACTGCTAGTACTTCATCGAATTTCTCTGATCTCCAACCAACTACCACCAGAATATCTTTTTTCTTTAATCCTGATGTCCTTTTTCTAATTTGTTCTATTCCCATTCCCAAAACCTGGTGGACTTCCATACTAGTTAATCCCGGCATACCAAATAGATGAGCATTTTTCAGTGTAGCAATCACCTTTTCTTCATGAGTATGGTTGATTGAAGTTGCTATTTTCTCACATGCTTTTTTTAACCCATCCATCAAGAAATTTTCAAGTATAATCTCAAATCTACTCTGTTTCAGATCATATTGTCTCAATTCTTGGTAATGTGATTCACATAGAATAGTTACTTCTCCAGTACGACTAATTGAGGGTCGATTGCATTTTTCTTGAGAACAAGTGCCATTATATAGATCTCGAAATTCCAAGTAATCCCAACTGTCTTTGATTGTGAGAGTATATATCTTGGTTTGAATAGTCTCAGTCATGTATGATATACATATAACTTGATTTTTAAATCATAATATAAAATGAATTTTTAATTTGATGTATTAGAGATTGTCATCAATCGATTAGGTTTTGTTTTGTTTCCCAATCTAACCCTTTCCTTAGTTTTCAAATACCTGCCACAATTCCAACAATAATTAATTTCAATATTATTTTTACCCCAGTACTTGCAAGTATCACAACCTTCCTTTTGGCGATTTCTAAAATTTGGAGGAAAATAATCCCTTTCCACTTGTTCCATAGATCTATATATCTTAGTCATAATCGATCAATTTATGATTCAATTGTATATAAGATAGGTCATATTATGAATCGATCTATATTCACTTCTTCTTTTCACTTTCCTCAATTGGGATCATGGCATAGAAATCTGATAGATCCTTTTCTAAATCAGTATAATCAGGGACTCTACCTGTTCGTGCAAATGCAAGTTTACGTTGTTTGTTTTTCTGTGCTACTCTTTTCTGAATTCTCTGTTTTATATTCATTAAATCCTTCCGCTTTTGATCATTTAATTTCTTAAGATCATTTATATTTAATGATACTCGATAATCATCTTCTATAGGATGATTTGGTATCTCATTTTTCATTTCGGAAACTACTGCATCAACTTCCATTAATCTAGCAAATGTAGCAAACAAGAATGCTTCTTGACCCTCATATGTACTGTTTTCAAAGTGATAGATATCTCCTTTTGCATTTGGATGATTACTACCTCGTTTACCTTTTCTACTTAGTTTTTGTCTATTCACACTTTGAAATTTACCATGTGATGTAGCTCCATTACTTTCACTAGATTTCCTTCTAAATTTCATAATTCATCAGCTTTTGGGTTTCCCTTTCAATCTTTTAAGAGGGGTGAGATTGGTTTTCGATATATCTTTGGGTTTGAATGGTGAAGCTTCATATTTGATTGGCATGGGTTCTTTTTCTCCAATATAGATCATGTCTTTCTTGGATTCTATTGTTTCCATCCTTTCTAATTCTTCACTTAGTTTATTTCTTACATGAAATAAATTCTTCTCATTCAAATTTGGATAATCATTTTGAAATTCTGCAATCGCTCTATCATTTGAGGACCTTTTTACGATTTCTGCTACTTGCACATCAGAATTAATTTCTTCTATTGTTAATTGATCAATGTCCAGAATTGTTTGGGGTATAATTTTATCGATGTTGCGGATCTTAGCTTTGATGATTTGTCTCATTCGACCTTCTTCTATTTGAATTTTTCTTTGGGACTGATCATCATCATTATTTTTTAGTTTATCAATCTTCATTGAAGCTTGGCGAATCTCTTGATTTTTTGTGCTGAGGTCAGTCATGAAGATTTCCTCTTCTGCTGTTAAATCATTTGGATCAAAGAAATTATCAAGGTCTTTGGTTACATCGTTGAAATTATCTCTTACTTGATTTACTGGACTTAATCTCTTTTCAATGGAGACATCAATATCCTGTTCTTGGGCTAATATTTGATTGAATTTGCCTATTGCAGTTCTACCATCAGGACTAGGTTTTCCTTTATTAGCTTTCATTGCTTCAGCTTTGAATTTATTTTCATCAATTCCAAACTGATTAATTAATTTTTGTGCGGTATTCTGATCCTTAACTTTACTCTGTACAGACGTTTTATCACCCACTCCTGTATCTTTATCAATCTTCATTTTTGCTAGACTAACCATAGCTGTGGTTAATTGGTCCTTGAGTTTTGGTGAGGTACTAGGATACAATGAACTTTCTAGTGCATTCTCCAATTTATCAGAATTCTTTATAATATTCTTTAGATCCAATCCAAATTCATTTTCATCTTTAGACCTAGCCAATAATTTACCAAACATTTCTTTTATAATATCAATTTGTAATGTAGATCTTGTTTGGCGATCCATGGATGAAAAACGTTCTACTGCTTGACCACGAGTAACTGCTACTTCTAATAAGCCTGCGAGTAAATCATCTGGTGCTGTCTGTAAATCATAGATTGATCCGGTGGCTTGACTTGAATCTGATGAATCATCAGTATTATGTTCATTTAGAAAATTAATAATTTGATTTCTGCCCTTATGGTCCAAACGTTTAAAGGAATCATCATAAAGATCTACATCTCTATCATCTTTATCTTTTCCTTGCTCAACCAAGAGATCCCCAATTACTGTTACAAAATCATTTGACTGAGCTGCTTTTTTGGTTAGCGAATCCCACTTGCTCAATATTTGAGCATTTGAGGTCAAATTTTTATCATCGGGATCGTTTCGTATATCAGTCAAAATAGCCATGAAATATGCTTTGGATAATGCTTCCTCTTTCTTCATGTCTAGATCAGATATCAATTCTTCATAGTCGTCTGACTCTATTATCTTATCTAAATCATTCAGCGATTTGGATATACGACCATCATTCCCTGAATTGATTGCATTTTCTGAACCCTCAATTGCTTTTGAGAATTGAGAATCAAATGACATATTTATTAGGAATGATTTGATATTGGTTTTTGGTACTTCTAATATTAGATTTCCATCTGCAGAAAATAAGGGTTCTTCCATCATTTCTCTATAGGTCATTAATAATTCAGGATTATCCAAAAATATTTCTTCAATCAATTTATCATCTAATTGAGAAATAAATTCCTTACGTCTTTCTTTATCAGATCCTGATGATCCAAGTGGCATACCAAACATATGAGAAAATATGATTACATCCTTAACGGACCAGCTTTCTGTTACTTGAGATATTGCTGCTCTTTGGAATTGGTCTTTTACATCCTCATCAATTCCGTTATTCTTGGTACTCAGAACTGATTGAATCTTGTTGTAAACCCTTAATCTATCCTCACTACTATTAGATCTAATCTCTGTGATTAGGATTTCTGATGGAGTGGCTTCATGTGAAAATATTAATTCTACTGGAAAGCCATCATCGTCAGTTTTAGATATAGTAATCAATCCAATCTCAATACCAAATTTAACTAGATCTTGAATGGTATCATCTGGCTGTATTTGGCTTCGATAATTAAAATTCTCTAATAAGAATATATCACTAGGCTTTCCACCTGCGATTGCGTCCCATGGGTATTTTTGAATAGTTCCTGCAGCATCATATTTTATTTGCATCTGATGAATTGAGTCAGCGATTATTTCATCTTGAGTAGATAGATACATGGTTCGTAACTGAGTTAATATTCTAAAATTTGATGATCCAACTAGATCTATTTCTATTTCTGCAATACCTTGAATATAATCATTTAGAAGAGAAACACCATCTAATCCCATGTAATTTAATTGATAGATCACCCCTTGTAGCTGTTCTGATTCTCTTGCAGAGAGAGAAAAACCAAAAACTTGATCTTCAAATTTACTTTGCCCGGATATTATTGTATTTATATCGAATTCAGATAATTTACTTTCTTCCACGATTTTCTTTTTTAGATATGGAGATAGACTGGGATCTGATATAACATCTCTCTTTGAATTATAAGTAATATTATGTTCTCCAGTTGCTCCAGATACTACTAATACTGCTTTGTATTTGTTTTCTTCCCCATCGTATACTACCCTTCTGAATGTACGTCGTTTGCCCTTGGAATAACTTTTATCAACCCAATTATTTGTTCGGTCAACATAATTTACGAGATCTCGATTTAATAATGGTTTCACTACCCCTGCAACTATAGCTTGATTTCTATGAACATTCGTAACGTTTTTACCATCAACTCGACTAATTCCACGTCTATTATGAGCATAGGATGTGTAATCAAGTAATTTATTATTAAAATCATCGTTTTGAATAAATGTAGATATCATCTGTGCGTAGTTATTAGCGACTCGATCTATCTTTTCTTCCATATTATCAAATTCTTTATGATTTGATAGATCATTTGTATCTGCCCCCTCATATTTTCGAGATTTGGTAATCTGTGACATGCTATCAATAGTTTCATCAAACGAAGCTAGTAACTCAGCTAATACAGAATCTCCAGTTCCTGTAAACGGATTACGAATTGCACCGATTGAGTTGAATTCTGATGAAGATGTGTCAATAGATTTTTGCATAAGATCATCAAGTATTCTTAGAATTTTAATTGGATCTGCTTTAGATTTGATTTTAATATTTCCCGATAGGAAGGCATCAACTTCCACTAAACTACTTAAATCCATATCCAGTACATCTATTTTCTGATTATAGAGCTTAATCAGTTTATTCAGACGTTTAGACTCTTTTCGTGTCAATACCATTCCAGATATATTATTTTGGTCTATTTGTGCTTGTAGGTTTTCTATTTCCCTTGTGGTTTCTATAAAACTATCAATGTTAAATTCTTGTAGTTTATTTCCTTCCATGAGCATTGAATTTCCTTTAGCTAAACTAACTGCAGCACCACTGATGATTTTATCATATAGATTTGAGATGGTAGCTATTGTTTTTGCCTCTTCCAATCGTTCCTTATCTTTAGCCGATAATTTGGATATTGATAGTAATTTGTCTGCCACTTTGGTGATTTCTGTATGGTTCAATGTATGAACTGTGAAATCATTAATATTTTGAGGGGAAAAGTTGATAACCTTTTGATTGCCCTCTTTATGCTGAAACAGCCAATTGTCTTTTTCATCAGTGTAGCGATCTAAATATGGTTCTATTAAGTATGACAGATAATCCTTTTTGTTTTTATCTTTCATCTTATTGGGATTAATAAATAATGAATTGTCAGATATTAATTCTTTAACTGAACCAGGTATGTTATTGGATAACCATACTGAGTTAATATTTCTGGGATGAGTGTAACTAATATCATTGGTAATAGGATCTAAAATAGGAGTTTGATATTCTTCTATTGGAGCAATTGCACTAGAAACTCGATGATGAGTAAGTTTTTTGCCACCCACCTTAATTGGTCTTTCTTGTTTTACCCTAATGTGCTTTCGTTGTTTTGTCGCTTTCATGTCTCGAACCTCCTGTTTGTAGCATTATTGCTTTTCTGTAAAATTAATGAATGGACCAACATTTCTTTATCTGGATTTATTGTTGTTTCTGAATAATCTTTCTTATAGCGATTTATTAGTTGGGCTATGTTGGATTCATTATGATCCATCTCATATTTAGTCTCAATTTTTCTTCTATCGAATTCCTCTTGAAATTCTGGATCGTCCAAGTTTTCCATATACTTTGAATATCTAATATAAGCATTTAATTTCAATGAAGAAATGTAATAATCTAAATACGACATCTTTAGTTGTACCTGTTCTGCATGTTTTAATTCATCCCAAAACGGATAGTTAATCAAAATTGAATCTAAATCATCAATATAGTGCTGAGATATAATTCTGGAAGAATCACATTCTTCAATATCATTTGCATGTAAATATAGTGATAGAATGGATCGGTCCAATTCATTTAGATTTTCGTCAAGAGGTACTGCATCACTTTGAATTAAATCATTTCGACTTAGATTGATATATGGTTCTCCAGCAATCCTATCTTCTATGATTAATGGTTTTCTCTCCCATCTGAGTTGCTCATCATACTCACTCAATCGATCTACTGGTCTAATATACTTCTTTGATTTAACATCTTCTCGACCTCTGACTGATACTACTCTGTCAGATGTAACTTTTTTATGGCTTCTTGGCGATCGATTATCCTCAGACATTTTCTATTTCCTGTTTTTGTGATTTAGCATATTACTATTACCATCCATCTCAAATCACTTCATTTGACGAGTTATTGATCTCGTTTGCAATCTGCACTTTCCTAATTTGTTTTTCGAAGTCTTTCAATACTATTTTTCTTGGCTGTTTGTTAAGATTTTCAGCATCCTTCGAATCCATAAAATCATTATAGACCTCATTGACGGTATTTTCTGTGATTGTGTTAATGTCCCTTCCTGACATACCTGTGGTTAATTTCCCTAATGTTTCTGGTGAGACTTTTTTATCAAATTTAACCTCCGAACGACGATTGAATTCTAGTTTGAATAGATCTTCTCTATCCTTATCACTTGGATCACCTACTTCGATCTTCTTCTTAATTCTACTCATGAAAGCAATATCAAGACTTTTCTGGTTATTTGTTGCAAAAATGAAATACACTTGTTTTGATGGATCTTTATTAAAGCCCTCCATTTCAGAAAGAAACACGTTTTTCGTTCTACGTTCTACTTCTGAAGTATGATCAGATCTTGCAGACATGATTCCATCTATTTCATCAATAAACATAATAGTAGGATAATTTTCTCTTGCAACTTCAAATATCGCTGCTAATTGCTTTTCTGAATCTCCAAGTAGGCTACCATGAATGTCAGAAATCCTAACATGCATGAAATTGACATCTAAATCTTTTGAAAGTGCTTTCGCTAAAACTGTTTTTCCATTACCTGGTGGTCCGTATAGAAGAATACTATTTGGAGGTGTGGTTGATTTTGGTCCATATAAATCGGGTCTTTTGATTGGACCTTCAAATGCCAATTTTACATCTCTTTTGGCTTGATTGTGCCCTACTATTTCATCTAGACTTAAAGTATATGGACTTTCTAAAGATTCCTTAGACACCAGTAATTGCTCTGCTTTAGATTTAAATTTATTAGATTTACCACCTTTGTCCCCACCAGTACGTATTGTTTGTGATTGTCGTGATCTCTCATCTTGTTTACGCTTTAGTGTTCTAGCATAATCCATGTATTCTCTTTTTCTGTTTTTGAACTTGTTCAGTTCAGATTCTGGATAAATATTATTCTTCTCTGCAGAAATAATAATGGAATCTATCATTTCAATCGCAGTTACCATATTGTTAAAAGCTTGATCAAAATCTTCATTATCCTCAAACACCATTGACTGAGTAACCAGACTCTCTATTCGTTCAGCCACCTCGTAATTTTCATTTGGTGCCATTTTATGTGTTATACTTTTAATTTTATGATTATGACTATTGATTCTTAATGTTTTTTCTTTCTTGTAGACTCTGTGGTGATCACGTTTATCCATTTGATTTATGCACCTTCCTTTACTATTTTATTACTTAGGGTTTGTCTCGTTTTACGAGATCTAGTTAATTTACTATTGGATTTCTCAATCCTTTCATCGATCATTTGAGTTTCGATCCATTCTTGGTCCTCTCTGGCAGCACTCCATTCGCGGAAATCCATCTCATCCCAATATATCTTACGACCATCTATTACAGTCATATCCCTTTTTCGATCGATCGATATGCGTTCCGTGTTTTGTTTATTCCTAGATACCAAAGAATCCATTTCCTTTTGCAAGTCCAGATATTTCTCACGTAATTTTGAATTATTTTCTATTTGTTTATTATTTAAGGTTCTTCTAATTTTACGAGATCTAGTTAATTTACTATTGGATTTCTCAATCCTTTCATCGACAGATACCAACTCGGGTAATTTGGGAGTTTCTCTTAGTTCGTTCGATCGAAGTTCTTGTAATCTAACTAACATATCTGGACCTCTTACTTTTTCCTGTTGTTTGATTGAGCTGGAGATAGTAGTCTTGGGTTTTATATGTGTTTTAACTGAAGACTTGATACTCACTTTTTGTTTTGATTTAACTTCAGCAATGTTCTGTTTTTTTTGTAATGTACTTGATCTATCTATTGATTTAGTTGACCCTCTTGGAGACCCCTTTAAGTCTTGGATATTCTCTGTGATTCGGATTAGTAGCTGAATATTGTAAATCAGATCTTTGGTGAATGGGTATACCTCAGAATTAAGTACTTCGGGATTGGGAGTACCCCATGTATTTGACTCATCAAAAACAATATACCCTAATAAATCATCATCAATTGTGATCTTCTTGCCATAGAGTGTTGAGAATTCCGTATTTTCTTTAAATTCTATAATTTGATCATTTATGTCAGGACGGTTTTTTTTATTGCGTGAATCAGACAGGTAGCTTTCAATTAGATTCTTTGGGGAAGTCTCACCCTCTCTTTCACCAGGATTTGAATATAAATAATGTAAAAGATGAAGTTGATAAGTTTGTCTTGCAATACTATCTTGAACATCCAAGCCTGGTGAGTAGTCTAGTAATTCAAGAAGCTGTGTAGAATTATAGATATTAACTTCTTCTGGAAGTGGAAATTCTCCCGGTATAAGTAATTCTTGTTCCTTTGGATTTGGTGTAAAAGCTCGATCTATTCCCGAAACCTCACTTTTTGTATAAATTGTATTAATTGATGGTTGGACCTTAGTTTGGCTAAAAGGAGTATGTTTATGTCTAACCTTGGTTCCTTTGGATTGATTGATTCTAATATGGTCCCTCTTATTCATGATTTCAACCTCTTGATTGATTTGTCAATCGATTTTCGTTTTCTCTTTGGTCTAACCAATCTCTCTTCCTTTTTATTTACTATCCTTTGTCTGACATCGGGTAATTCAGGAATTGTTAGATTGGGTTGAGTGATTTCATTCTGTACATCGACCTTTTCTTTTTCTGATTTCCACTTGTATATTTGGTCGATAACGTTTTCTTGTTTTACCTCTCTTGATTTGATGGATGGGCTAATATGAGGTCCTCTATTTCTAATCCTTCTATCTCTGATACTACTGGAAATAGAATTAGGATTTCTTATTTCGTATTCTTTTACCAATATTTGGTACTTTCTTTCTACTTGAGGATACCTAGCTCGTATTTCATCAATTATATCCAGTTCTTCATCGGATAGATTCTCTAATTGTACTGGGGCTTTAGGTGCATCAAGTAATTTTTGTGTTGTTGGTCCTTTATCATTGTCAAAAAAATCATCTAAGCTATCATATTTGCTGGCTTCACTTATCGCCATTATTGTTAAATCTCTATCTTGTAGACTGCTTTCGAATACGTCAATAGTTACTTTATCACTGTTTTTGTAATATGTAATAGATCCATCATCTTCATCTATTTGCATCTCAGATGTAGTTCCCATATATTCAATTGTAATCATTGCATCTCTAACTGTAATCCTTGATAGATCTTGATTCGCAGTTAATGTAATTGTTGTAACAATAATTCCCTCTCTTGAAGCTATATTTTTTGTAGTTTCTTCACTAATCCTTGATATCGATCGTGCAATACGATTTAACATAAGATTTTTTTCCGGTACTGATGAGAGATTCCATCGGGAAGTCACTTCATATGCCTTATCACCATTAACAGTATTGGAATTGGTTGTTAAGACACCAATAAGTGTCAGTAATCTAGAATATTCTTTGGTATTACTAATGGCCTCTAGATCATCAGCGAAACTCATTGATAGACCTGTGTTCAAATCATTATCTGGATCTTTTATTGGATCATCCATGTTATAAGCGGTTTTATGTGTTGCCTTGTCAACTGAATCGATAGATCGATTGATGTTAATTCCAGAAGAATGTTTTACTCTAATGTGTTTTCTCAATATATCACCCTCTCTTTTTCTTCAACATTCTTTCTTGATCTCCTGGATCTGGTCAGCTTAGTATTTTTTGTAGTGCTTGAATTCTTGATTCTATTTTTGACACTAACAAATTCAATTGTTTGGGGTTTTACATCAATAGATTGGTTTAGTTTTAGATATTCTTTTAATGAATCTGTTTCCCTTTTTTCTTTTATTAAAGCTGCAGACATAGATCCACCCCTATCTGATCGTTTAGTTGATTTAAGAGAATTAGGTAGGTTTTCTTGGGTTTTATTAATTGGACGACCAAAAGGAGCATTAGTATAAAGTTGTTTTATGTATTCATTCTCTACTTTATCAGATGGGTAATCTAGTGGAACCTCATAGCGGTCTACTAGATCATCAATCAGGTCTTCTAATTCCTTATACGAGACTTTTCTATTGTCTGATCTCCATCCATCAAAAATGGTATATGTAAAACTCCCCATATATAAAATATATCCATTCTTGTCCCATGTAAGATTATCTTTGTAAAATTCATAATTCAAATCATGGCCATATCCATATTTTTTCCTAATTTTATAGTAAAAATCATTAGTAAGCCAAGGAATTATTAGTTCTAGGATCTCTTGTTGAAATAAATCAAATTCTTTCTTATACTCCATTTCTCGTATATTATCATTATCAGCAAATACAGTTTTTTTATAATCATGATCTTCTAATTTGTTGTAATCTTTGACAATTTCATCAGTCAATTCATTAATTGCTTCCATCAGATAATCAATATCGTAATAATCTGTTAGATCGAGATTGTGTACAGCACCTCGGAAATCTCCTAATTTTGCATGAGTTGTATCGACATCAAAGTTATACTCATTTAATAATCCCTCGAAATCACCATACTCATCTACTATATAGGCCATTTGTTTATTTATCAATTCGGAATCATAATTATCAATCTCATTAGCTCTGATCTTATGTTTCACTGATTTGATAGGAGTACCTTTGGAATTTCTAACCCTTACGTGTTTTCTCATGCTTTTACCCTCCGTTTATCAATCGATCTTTTCTTGAGTATCTTCTTTCTTGGTTTTGTTAGAGAGGATTTTGTCATTACTTTCGTATTGATTCTACTTCTGACAGATTTTAATTCAGGTAGTTTTTGCTCTATTGTACTACCTCTCAAAGATTTTTTTAATTGTATGATTGTAGTTGGATCATCCCTTGGTCTTCTCAATCGCTTGGTTGATGGAGATATTCCACCATCATCTCTTCTCTTGTCTCTGCCTCGTATTGGGGATTTTAATCTATTAATTGTTGCTCTGACTTGAGTGGGGCTTGGGGGAGGAAGATAATTCTTTTTACGGACTAGTTGGGTTATAGCTTTTTGTTTCTCTTCTTCTGATCCATCATATTCATCATATACCCCTAATTTCATGCCTTCTGCAATCTCTTCCCCAACAATTTCAATTATATCCTTAATAATTATTTGTACATGATCTTCATCTGCTGCTATAGCCAGATCATCCCAATCTGAATCATCTTCAGTATCCACCTCATGATCCAAGTATTCACTCCAACTATTATCATCATAACCCCCTGTGTGAGCAATAATTAATTTATTATGACCACCAGAACCGAATTCATCATTATGAACCGGGATTGTCAGAGTTGTCTCTCTACTGCTTCCTTCCCAATAGAAATAATCATCTTGATATTCTATTCCATGTTCTCTAAATATTTGTTGTTGCAATAATTCATTCATTCCTGCAACTATAAGATCCATTCCAGCATCTGCCATCTCTTTAATTTTATTTTGTACGGGAGCTACATCGATTGTTATTGTGGTCCCATCTTCTTCATCTATTACTAATCCATCAGCGTATACTTTGTTATAATCATCAATGCTATTTTTCATTGTGTAATAGTAACTCATCATTTGTTCTACAGATTCAACTCGAGTATCACTACCAAATTTTGCTGCAATACTATAAGCTTCATCTACTGAATCATAATAAGCTTGAGTAAATTTTTCTCTTTCTTCCCTTGTAATACCCAAAGCACTATCCTCATCTAATTCATAATAAGGAAATTCTTCTGGTGATCTGTGACTAACATCAGCATTACTTTTGATTTTTATTCCTCTGGATTTATTAATCCTGATGTGTCTTCTAGTCGATCGAGTCATTTCAACTGTACCTCTGTTTAATCCGTAGTTTTCTCAAATCCATGCCTTTGGGATAATATTCCCAACCTTCAAATTCAACCAGTAATTTTGCATATTCATTGATCGTAGTATTATCATAATCGTCAAATTGATTGAGAAAATCAACTGTGACTAATTTACCATCATTTCCTACCTGTTTCATACTTCGTTGGTGTTCTCTCACCTTGGGTCTAAATTCCTTATCCATAGAATATGCTTGAATTGCAGCTATGGTTTCTTTTTCGGTAAGATAAAAATTAGTCTGATCATCAGTTGTGGTAGCTTCAAAATATTGTGTTTGACCTCGTTTCTGCCTATCTTCTCTCTTATCACTTGCGTCCAAAGCCCCATCGATGTGTGGACCGTATAGTGAACCCCTACCCACTAATCTATCTGTTGCGGGTACTGTTTTGGAAGGTCTTAATCTACGAATGTTAACCGTTATTGGTTTATTCTTTTTGCGAATCCTAATGTGTTTTCTCATCTTAATCCCTCAACTGCTTCCATTTCAATGTCTGCATTCTTTAGCAGCATTGCTTTATCTCCATACATAGATTCATTTTTTCTGTTCAATCGTAAATTGAAGAATTTGACTGGGCCTTCATCTGAGATCAAACTACCTAATTCATCTCGATTATCACTTTCCACATAGGCAATAAAATATCTCATATCGTTTTTACTAGCCAAATGTTGACCTTTGAATATCTCTGAATATTCCGTATGATCCGGTCCACCTTGGATCACATCAACTGCTCCAATTCCATGAGTTCTAATTATTCCACCTCTTCCTATATCTGCAGGATCAAGTTCATTGATTATTTCCATGAATTCCTCATCTGGTTCTTCATAGATGATAAAATCATAACCATAAGATAATCCAGAGAATACATGAAGATTCTGAGCATGTAATTCCTCGTAAACTCTAAACTTTTCTGGAAAGTCTGAGTTTTGGGATTTGAAATAATCATATAATTCTGAGTATAATTCCTCAGTAGAGGTGTATTTTCCAATTTCTCCATTCATTATCAGATGTAGTAAATCATATCCTGAAATAATCCAACTTAGTTCTGTTTCTGAATAAGGATTGTCGGATTTGGGATCATGAATACCTGGTACGATACCATTATCTGCTAATATTTTAGGTGAAATCTCTTCTTGACGAATTCTAATAAAGGGAGTAACTAATCCACCCTTATCCAAAGATTGAATTGTGACTCCTTCATTTGCCAATATTGATCTTAATCTCCTTCCTATAAATGGATTGGATAACTCTGGACCACGCACTTTATTTGAATAGTATTTAGAATCTAGAAATCGTGTAGTATCTTGTTGTATAGATTTAATCCTATTCAGACTAATTGGTTTGCCCTGTGCAATTCTTTTATCTGCTTTAGAATTTGCAGTACCGCGAACTCTACTCATTCGATTGCCTCTTTTTCTAAATCCACCTCTACGACTCATCTTGATCTACCTCTATTGTCTTGGATCATCCATTCTAATTCTATTGGAACAACATTTACAGTTCCTGAATTCACAAGGTCCCTAATAATCATTGATTCCACCGAATAATCACCATAATTCAGCTTAAGACCCGATGTGTCTACTGCATAAACATCGATGTTTCCAGTAATTTCTCCGTATTCATCCGTAGTTACTTTGGGATGGAATATGTAATATCTCTTATGGATCTGCTTTGAAATTAGTTCTCCTTTTATTGCTTCTTTAACCGTTAAATCATCAATATTTGAGATAACCTGTACTATTGCAGGTCCATGATCTATTTCTCCCTTTTCTAAAAATTCTGTAGGAGATTCTTGATACACTTCAAAGTCAACCCCATATCTCAAAGCATCCATAACGATTAACCCCTGATTTCTTAGGACCATGTAGGAAGCATATTTACCTGTAAAGTTATCATGATGGCTTTCTCCCCATTCAACTATTTCCTTGCGTAGTTCGGTCCAGCTTTGATCGTAGTTTGGTGTAAGTAAATTCAAATCATAAGCAAATAGAAAATCAAATGCACTAATTGATAATGGGCTTGGATGAAGGTGATATTGTCTGTCTTTTCTCCTACCCTCGCCAATTGGTTCTCCGATTATTCCATTATCAAGAAATAATTTTTTGGTTTTTGGATCATTGATCAAAAGTACTCTTGATCGTTTAGCTAAGTCGTCAAATATTATATTTTTACCAATTATTAGTTCCTCATCTTGAGGAATTTCTTGATCTAAATCGTAGTTCCCTCTTCCCTCTGGAAATTTACGAGTATCTGCAATTTTCAATGTAGACCATTTGGATGTACCAGTTTTTACTCTACTGGCTTTTTCTTGATTTACTCTTATATGTTCTCTCATCATATTCACCTCGGTAGTCTATTTGATCCCCTTTCCACATTTAATTCTTTATCACTGAATTTAGGGGGTTTATCCTTCACTGATAATGCACGATTGACTTGATTTAATTCATTTTGGTATTTTGGTGATCTTCTCATGCGATATAAATTGAATGGATTTTTCCCACCTTTTTTTAGGTCCACATGATGAAGTCTTAATCCATAGACTTTACCAGAATTACTAACTACCGCAATTACTGGAACCTTTGAGGTTCTTTCATATTTATTTAATTGAATATCTTCCATCAAGTGATCCAAACTTTCAACATCTGCTTTCGGATCTTTATCTGGATTTGAAGTGGAAAAATAAAAATCTGCACCTCTTGGATCAAAATTCTCTATTAATTCTCCTTCTACCTCTAGTTCTGATCCATCTATTCTAACTTGATAGCCTCTAGCTTTCAAATGTTTAACCATAATATAGTCATCAATTATTTCTGGAAAGATTTCTCCGAGAAGTAAGGCCATTTCTCTATTATCTTCACCCAGTTCATCTACAAATATCCAAGGTTGATTACTCTCATCATCAAGAATATCAACATAATTTTCTATTTCTTCTACTGTTTTGAATTGTCCATCTAATGCAGTACTGGAGACATTATCTTGGTTTGGATTGTAATAGGGCATGCTTGGAACTGTTTTTGCAGCAGTAGTTTTCCTTTCATTTTCCAATTCTGAGATTACAGCTACTTTCTCCTTATGTAACACCCTAATTGATTTTCTACGATTATTCATGATCTTCTTCCTCTTTTATCAGAAATATTTTCTCCAATTTCTAATATCACCCTAACTATTCCAATACCCATCAAATAATGTATTATTCTACCTGTTAACGTGGGATTTCCATTAGATAGAAGACTGACATTCAATATTTCTTCCCAGACAGATAATATTACCCAAAGCCCCAGTGAAGTTGGGAATATGAACCATAATATACCAATAATTAATGCTAAGAAAAATGCACTATTATTAAATATATTATTTAATTTCCCAAAGGTCCGTTCTTTGTGAGTTACCTTCTTCATCTTATGTTCCTCTTACCTTTCCTTTTTGATGGAATCTTCATTCTTCTTTTTGTTTGTTTAACTGTTTTTGGTATTCTCTTGCTTATATTAACTGCAATAAATACTGCGATAAAATAGAATATAACTGAAAACATCACAAACACCATCACCCATGCTATGACTGGACCTGCATTTTCATCTGGAACAAGATATTCAGTCACAAATTTAGAAGTATCTTTGACAACTCCATGAAGTAGTTTTAATTGTAGAATAATTAGTGATACAAGTATTGCTAAGAACCTCAGTGCGATATCATCATCATGGAAAAACTTTTTTGATTTTTGCAAATAATATGTAACAAGGATAGTTATTACTAAGAAACTGAGAAACAGCACCATTTCATTTAGATTATTTATTTTCTTCTTTATAACGTTTGATGATTATCTCAATTTGCTTATGATTCACATTTAGGACAGTATTCGTAACCACTGATCCCAACATCAAAGTCTCCTTCATCCCACTGATATTCTGTTCCACATACACCACAAATAGACATCCCAGTTACTTTGCACTTTTGACAGTGAACTTGGATCTTGGGTTTTCCTGTATCATGATCTTGGATCACTCGAATAGATTTTGACTTGATTAAACATTCTCCACAAGATTTACAAGGAAACCAATTATGAGTTTTTGTTTGATAGTTTATGTTACTATTTAATCCATCTAACATCACACAGTTACGTTTTGCTACTTTTCTTTCTTCATTTAATTGATAGTTGGCCATGTGAAGTTCTTCTTCTGCAGATTCCATTTTGTCTCAGATTAATATCTTGTTAATTATTTAAATATGATAAGATATAATGAATTTATTGTTTTTGTATGATTCGATCGATTAAAATTAACTAATTATCCCATCTCTCCAAGGTATTCTTTTTGAACCGATCTGAACTACTCTAAGATCATCATCTGACCATTTTAATCCAAGTTCATCTAATTTCTCGTCAAGAACTAATTTTAGTTTATTTAAAGAATCAGTAAGAAATGCTTTCATTTCTACCAATGCCTCATTATTGGAAACATTTTTTATTTTCTTTGCAGCACTAAGGCGTAACTCTATTGTACCATAAGCTTCGATTTGATAATCCATTATATCTCGTTATCAACAATCTATAATTTATTTAAATAAGGTAGGAACTAATGAATTTAATTATGCTATAATAAATAATTCTTCTCCTACTTTTCTAATAATATTCTGACATACGTTGATACGACATATTTTTGAGACAACCTGCTTTTTTGATATATTGAATTGTTCTGCAATTTTAGATACTGTAACTCCTGGAGTCTTTTGGATTATTGATAAGACATCGTGAGTAAACATTGTATTCCTCATCGATATTCATCGATATGGTGATAAATATCTTGTGTTGAAATGAATGTGAGGTATAGCAAAATTGTATAGATATTGTATATACATTGTTTATATCTTGGATTATTAAGTTGCTGCTTAATTATCAAACGTATTAACAATGTTTATACATTGTTTATATCTAATTTATTTGTGGAAAATGAAAATGATTATTTGAGAAATCAAACAATAATTGTTAAAGTTACCAGTGAAGAAAAAGTTGAATGGAAAGAATATGCTAGTTCTGTGCATAAAAATTTGAGTGAATTAGTGAGAGACACAGTTAATCGAGTAATCAGAGGAATTGATGAGCCAATTAATCGATTTACAGATGATCTTCAAACTTCTGGAGAGATACAGGAGATAAAAGGGAAATTGGATGAACTCACTAAATCCATGGAAATAATAAAAGGTAATCTCCCTCAATTATTAGATGAAGATGTAGAAGATCTAGAAGCAATTGAAGAGATTAAGCGAATTATTGTCAAAGAAGAACCCCAAAATTTTCAAAATGCATTTGATATTATTAATAAGATCAATAATTTATGGGTGAAGGGCAATCCCTCTACCCTTGATCTTGCAGTAAAGAGTTTGAGAAAGGATGGAATAATTTCAGGAGAAAGAAGATGGAGATTAAAAATTTAGGTCAGACTATTTTACTTTAAATTCATCAAGATATTCATCTTCAGATAAATGCAGATACACATCTGTTGTTACATTAATGTTTGAATGACCCAAATATTTCTGGATTGTTTGATTATCAAACTGCAGTTGTCTCATTTTTTTACTACAAGTATGCCTAAGATCATGGCAGGTAATTTTTCTATCTGCTAAAATTCCGTTTTGGTGAGCAATATCAGTTATCCTTTTGAAAATATTATGGATAGTCCTACGTGACTGTTTTGATCCTCTTTTTGATGGAAAGAGGTATTCATCATTAGGGTTTTTTATAGTTCCACTCCGATACTGTAAGTAGCCATCAAACCATTTACGAGATTCATAAGTAAAAGCTAATAGTCTAACTTTCTTTGTTTTACCTTTACCCTTACCTCTAACGTATAAACCCCCATAATGACCTAGTTCTGGTTTGAAATCTTTTAATTTTAAAAGCGTGATTTCTTCAGCTCGGGTTCCTAAGTAATATCCTGCTAAGTACATATGTCGTTCTATCTCAAATTTTTGTAGTAAATCCAATATTTTTTTGAAATTTTTATTATTAATAGATCGAGGACCTGGTACAGATTGTGCTCGATTTTGTTTAGCGAACTTTCGGATCTGTTTGTATTGTTTAAATGGGATAATATCTTCCTCAGCTAAATATTCGGCAAAACGATACAGATGAATTGAGTAGTCACTAACTGATTTTGGAGCTAGATGAGAAAGGGTTTCATTAAAAAAATGAGCTACATTGCTTCTATCCATTTCAGTATATAGATTGACATACCTGTTCAAGATAGACCTTATACTTGTAATTGTGTCATTGGACCATCCTGTTGAATTGATGTAAATATAATCTTTTAGATGTTTTTTGAGATCCATATATCCACCTCAGTTTTGTCAATTCCTAATTTATCCATAATCAGCCCAATAACATCTGATTGCCATTTAATAGTATTTTTGAGATTGAGTATTGATTTTATCAAGGTTGTACTAACTAGCTGTAATTTCTTTGTGACTTCGACTAATTGCTCGAATTTTTCCTCTGGTAGAGTAGTTTCATTTTCATAATTGAAATCCAGAAGCTTTTGCAATTCGGTTGTCGATTGATCGATCGATGATTCCATAATTAAATTGCAACTTAGTTAGTATATATATGTGAAGTATTAGTGAATTTGTAATACAGCAATTTATTTTCTATTTCCAGTATTTCATGCGATATTTAAATTTCAGGCTATAAACATATAGTTAATATGTGTATTATATATGTCTGCTCAGTTATTAATAGGTCGAAAATCTTTATGAATGTGATAATGATTTTGTTGATCAATTTTACATCTCTGGAGATGTTTGTAAACTTCAGCGTAACGATTAAGCTGAGATCTAGGTTGTTTTTTGTAGATCTCATGGACTTGGGTAGATTTGATACCCGACTCATCTGTACATTCAAAATTATGATCCTTACAATGATTATACACAATGTCCATCAGTTGAAGTCTAGTTCTGATTCTCCCTTCTGTCGTCCCATTGATGTATATTGTATCGTTTATATCATCAATCAATTTACTATTGGATCTCATCGGGGAATTGATTTGATCCAGATAATCCCTAATTAACATCATGTTTTTCAATTTTGGATCTACATTTGTTTTACTACAGCTTTCATAGGCTTTCTGAAGCTCTTTGAATTTAACTAACATCTTCTCTGCTTTTTGAAAATAAATGGACATGTCATTGTAATATTGGGTGTATCCATTTAACAAAACAAGTAATGGGTCATTATTGTTTTTCGTTGATAATGTTTTCAGTAATTCTTTTGGATCTGCTGTGTAATCGAATTCAGATTTCAGGAAGTTAATACTAGTATCAACAATTATTTTGATTTCTGTTGTCAAGATGAATTACCCCCCATCATTTCAGATCTTGATACCCGAGATGGTTTTAGTGTGACAATTCCCTTTTCATTTGATTTATCTGTCTGCTCAGCTATTATATCTGTCTGCTCAGCTATTATATCTGTCTGCTCAGCTATTATATCTGTCTGCTCAGCTATTATATCTGTCTGCTCAGCTTTATCATCTTCGATTTTTGTTGGAATATATTCATGATCTGAATCCTGTAATTCGGTTTCATCAATGATTATTCCATTCTCACTGAGAAGATATTCGATTGCATTTTCAATTGTGTTTTTTTTCGATTTGTAAATTTCTTTTAATTTTTCAAGCCCTAGATTATGATAATCTCCAATGTAGATACTTAAATGGTGTTTATCTTTTCTACCTGTTGCTCTTCTACCCATGCACGTTTACCAACGAACACCGCATATATATGTGTGCTCATTTATTGAATTTTTATCTTGACGTTAGCAAGAAGACCCCTTCCTTCAGGTGGGGGATGAATTGCGATCTATAACATAAATATCGCAACATGGCAACATGTTTTTCACTTACAATGTACTGTCGTAAGCAGTTTTTTAAAAGATGAATGATTAATTTTGATTAGTGCTAATCACACAAAAGGATCATCTACGATTATCCAAAAAAGAAT
>SDBV01002348.1_pt1 | contig 28240 bp, 22 predicted proteins | sample 2277081 | NCBI WGS metagenome assembly SDBV01 (sample SAMN10402039, study PRJNA504765) | marine sediment metagenome | isolation source: marine sediment core GS10_PC15, 223 cmbsf | place: Arctic Ocean: Southern Knipovich Ridge | collected 2010
GGGTTGGGATGGACCGACCTTTGCCGCCACTTTGAGACACGATCAAACGAATCCCCTCTATAACTTGCATCTCAGGCAACTATTGCACGTCGGCTATAAGATAGCTGCCGAGATGGGTGCTCGTTACACCGATGCCCTGGGGAAATACCAGGATATCATCGCGAAAAATGTCACGGAAAACATCTTTGACAGGCATATTACGCCACTGTTCTTGTAAGAGCCTTCGAATAGTGAATGAATTGGAGTAAATCCCGATGAATCTCGATGAGTTGACCACGCTTTATGATTTCACCGATCGGACGATAGCAATCACCGGCGGCAGCGGCATATTAGGCGCCGAAATCGCCGTTGCACTGGCCGGCTGTGGTGCTAATGTCGCCATTTTGGACCGCAAGACAGACTTAGAGCCTTCCGTACAGGAGCGACTAAAAAGCGCAGCCGGCGAAGCGATTGTGGTAGCCAGCGACGTGCTGAACCGGGAGCCTTTTGAGCAATCGGTAAACGAGGTGCTGGAAGCCTTCGGCCGGATCGACGGCCTGATCAATGCCGCCGGCGGCAATCATCCCCAGGCGACGACCGGCCCGGAGATGTCTTTCTTTGATCTTCCCGCAGAAGCGATCCGCTTTACCAGCGACCTGAATCTATTGGGCACCATATTGCCCAGCCAGGTTATTGGCCGGCTGATGGCCGAGCAGGGTGCCGGGGTGATCCTGAATATATCTTCCATGAACGCCTTTCGGCCCCTTACGAGGATTCCCGCTTACTCGGCCGCTAAAGCGGCTGTCAGTAATTTCACCCAGTGGCTGGCAGTGCACATGGCCCAGGAGTATTCACCTAAGATTCGGGTAAACGCCATCGCACCCGGCTTTTTCCTGACGGATCAGAATCGCTTCCTGCTCACTGATAAAAAGAGTGGAGAATTGACGCCTAGAGGCCAATCGATTATCGCTCACACTCCACAGGGGCGCTTTGGTAATCCGGAAGACTTGCTGGGAACTGTTCTGTGGTTGTTGTCGCCAGCCAGTGAATTCGTTACTGGAATCGTGGTACCGGTGGATGGCGGATTTTCAGCGTTCAGCGGTGTATAGACAGAAAACAAACTTTTTTCCGGCAGATTAACTAATTTATTTCGGGAGTAAATTATGAGTAAAGCGGATATCGGCCTGATCGGTTTGGCCGTAATGGGGGAAAACCTGGTCCTGAATATTGAAAGCCGTGGATTTTCGGTGGCTGTCTTTAACCGCACCACCAGCAAGATCGACGCTTTCCTGGCAGGTCGCGCCCAGGGGAAAAATATTACCGGTTGTTACAGTATCGAGGAGCTGGTTCAAAACTTGAAGCGACCCAGAAAAATCTTCATGCTTGTTAAGGCCGGTCAGCCGGTGGATGATTTTATTGAGCTGCTGATCCCCCATCTTGAAACAGGCGATATCATCATCGACGGCGGCAACAGCCACTTTCCCGATACTATCCGCCGCAGCGCCTATGTTGAGAGCAAAGGGCTACTGTACATCGGTACCGGAGTCTCGGGCGGCGAGGAGGGAGCTTTGAAAGGGCCCTCCATTATGCCCGGTGGTTCCGCGGCCGCCTGGCCGCACGTGAAGGAGATATTCCAGTCCATCGCCGCCAAGGTTGATGACGGTTCGCCCTGTTGCGAATGGCTGGGGGATAACGGGGCCGGGCATTTCGTGAAAATGGTCCATAACGGCATTGAGTATGGCGACATGCAGATGATCTGCGAGGCCTACTCCATCATGCGAAATGTGCTTGGAATGCCGCCCCATGATATCTCAACCGTCTTCGGCGATTGGAACCAGGGGGAACTGGACAGCTACTTGATCGAAATCACCAGAGATATCCTGGCGAGGGATGATGACGAGACCGGCCAGCCGATGGTGGACGTGATTATGGATCGTGCCGGCCAGAAAGGCACCGGGCGCTGGACCAGCCTGGCGGCGCTCAATCTGGGTGTACCGGCCCAGACCATTGCCGAGGCGGTATTTGCCAGGGCACTGAGCGCCATTAAAGATGAACGGCTGGCTGCATCCCAGGTGCTATCTGGCCCTGGAACTGCGTTTGAGGGTGACAAGACAGATTTTCTTGGTCTGCTGCAAAAAGCCTTGTATGCCTCCAAAATATGTTCCTATGCCCAGGGCTATCAGCTTATGCGGGCGGCGGCAAAAGAGTATCAGTGGGACCTGAAGTACGGCGAAATCGCCCTGCTGTGGCGAGGCGGGTGCATTATTCGTGCTCAATTCCTTGGTAAGATCAAGGAGGCCTTCGATAAGAATCCCAAACTGCAGAATCTCCTGCTGGACGACTACTTCAAGGATGCGGTCCAGAGCAGCCAGCGAGAGTGGCGCCAGGTTGTCGCTACGGCCATCGAGCATGGGATTCCGGTCCCGGCTTTTAGTTCGGCCCTGGCCTATTTCGATGGCTATCGCAGTGCCGTGCTGCCGGCAAGTCTGCTACAGGCACAGCGGGACTATTTCGGCGCGCATACCTATGAGCGCGTCGACAAACCCCGGGGCGAATTCTTTCATACCAACTGGACCGGCCGGGGCGGTGATACGGTCTCGACCACCTACAGCGTTTGATCCGGGGGTACCCCTGATATCATGTTAGCCGGAGCAGGTTCACAGACTACACGCCTTACAGAGGAGCAGGTCTTCGATATCTGTAGTGCAGCCTGCTCTCAAAAACAGCTTGATGGCCGAAAGCTGCTGGTCATTATCCCTGACCATACCCGCACGGCCCCTATCGATATTATGTTCCGGGTGCTCTATCAATTGCTGGCGCCCCGGGTGGAGCTGCTCGATTTCCTGGTGGCCTTGGGAACCCACCCTCCCATGAGTGATGAAGCCATTAACCGCAGGGTAGGCATCACATCGGCTGAGCGAACCAAATATCCCAAAGCCCGCTTTTTTAATCATCACTGGAAAGACCCCAATCAACTTCAAGTGGCTGGAACTATCACCGCCGACGAGATTGGCGAAATATCAGCCGGCCGCATGCGGCAGAGGGTGGATGTTACCATCAATAAGATGGTTTACGATTACGACTTGCTGCTCATCGTCGGACCGACATTCCCCCATGAAGTGGTCGGCTTCTCCGGTGGCAACAAGTACCTGTTCCCGGGCATTGCCGGACAGGAGATCATCGATCTGTTCCACTGGCTGGGGGCGTTGATCACCAATCCCGAAATAATCGGTACCAAGTACACGCCGGTGCGCAAGCTGGTGGATAAGGCAGCAGCGCTGTTGCCCATGGAGCGCATGTGCATCAGCCTGGTGGTGAAGGGTAGCGACCTGGCCGGACTGTTCATCGGCACACCTGAAGAAGCCTGGGAAGCGGCAGCCGATTTATCGGATAAGTTGCATATCATCTATAAGGACCAACCGTTCAAGAAAGTGCTGTCACAGGCCCCGGAGATGTATGACGACCTGTGGACCGGTGGCAAGTGCATGTACAAGCTTGAGCCGGTGGTTGCCGATGGCGGTGAGTTGATCATCTATGCCCCGCACATTACGGAAGTATCGGTGACTCACGGGGCGATCATTGAGCAGATCGGCTATCATGTCAGGGATTATTTTGCCAAGCAGATGGATCGGTTCGGTCATATCCCCGGCGGCGTGATGGCCCATTCCACCCACGTGAAAGGTATTGGCAGTTTTGATAACGGCATTGAAAAGCCCCGCATCAACGTAGTTTTGGCAACCGGGATTTCAGAAGAAGTTTGCCGGAAAATCAATCTGGGTTATCGCGATCCGGCCACAATCAAGGTGGAGGAATGGACGAATCGCGAAGATGAAGGTATTCTGTATGTGCCCAAGGCCGGCGAGTTGCTTTATAGGCTACGCTAACACCTGTGAAACCTCTTATAATTCCACGATAAATTCGAAGGAAAGTTTATGAAAAACCTGAATGTACGTAAAGATGGATGCCAACTGGATTTCCTTTCCCTTGGATCACTGGTTCATCGGCTTGATCCCGGTGTGATACCATTTCGCAAGGCCCGCTCGGTCAATATCCACGTCTCAGGTGGCGAGTACAATGTTGCCGCCGGATTATCGGATTGTTTCGGGTTGAAGACCGGTATCGCCACGGCGATGGTCGATTATGGTATCGGTGAACTGGTCCAGAATCGTGTGCGGGAAATGGGCGTTAAGCCGTTCTATAAGTGGTTTAAGCATGATGGCGTACGGGGACCCAATATCGCCACGGTGTATAGTGACCTGGGATTCGGTGTTCGTCCGCCGGTTGTTTTTTATAACCGCTCCAATGAAGCCGGCGCCCTTTTAAAGCCAGGCGATTTTGACTGGGCTGAGATATTTGAAGCGGGGGTGCGCTGGTTTCACTCGGGTGGGATCTATGCCGCCCTGTCCGAGACCACCTCGGAATTGATCATAGAGGCGCTGCAGGCCGCAAAAAGGTCTGGCGCCGTTACTTCCTTCGATCTGAACTACCGGCCAAAACTGTGGAACCCGATTGGGGGCTTGATCAAGGCCCAGGAGGTCTTTCGCCGCATCACTCAGCACGTGGATGTGCTCCTTGGAAATGAGGAAGACCTTCAGATGGGATTGGGAATAAAGGGTCCCAACGTGGCATCAAAATCCAAACTTGATACTAAAGTGTTCTTCCAGATGATAGACCAGGTTACCGACGAATTTCCCAATGTGAAGATAGTTGCAACGACGTTGCGAGATGTGCTGTCGAGTAACCGTCATCAATGGGGGGCCGTACTATGGTGCGATAGTGAGCAGGCTGTCAGCCCCGTTTGTGAGCTGAATGTCATTGATCGCATCGGTGGGGGAGATGGTTTTGCCAGCGGCCTTATTTATGGGATGATCACAGGTAGAAAACTCGATGAAGCTCTACGTCTCGGTTGGGCACATGGAGCTTTGCTAACCACCTTCCCCGGTGATACGACCATGGCCAAACTCCCCGAGGTGGAATCATTCGCCAGGGGTGGGTCGGCCAGAGTTCAGAGATAACTGTATACGTGATATTGGCATGACTGCTAATAACCGCCGGCTCTGGAGGGGTATTCCCCTCGTTACAACCCTCTTTCGGGGTGCGCCACTGGGAGCAGAACCACTGTAATCAAACTAGGGCACTTCCGGACACCACCCATCCTGTCCACAAAGGCATGGCGTACATGGCGGAAAAGGTGGCCTAGAAGTCCGGTGGCCGCATGCGTGTGGATATCTATCCTGGCGGTCAGCTGGGAGCGGAACAGGATCTGATTGAACTTTTGCAGATCGGCAGCCTGGCAATGACCAAGGTATCGACTGCTCCCCTGGAAGCCTTCGTGCCCGAGATGAAGATCTTCGGAATCCCGTACGTTTTTCGGGATGAAGAACACCGCTGGAAAGTACTCCAAAGGGAGATTGGGTATTCACATTGCCAGAAGCCATTCAAGCGATAGAACGAGGAAGTAGATGAACGACCAGCGTAAGACCAAAGCCCAACTAATCGATGAACTCCAGCAAACCCAAAAGCGCATAGCTGAACTAGAGGTACAGCCAGGCGAGGAGAAGTATCGCACATTATTCGAAACGATGCCGTTGGGAATTGTATACCAGGCAGCCGACGGACATATCCTATCAGCAAATCCGGGTGCCGAGCGGATATTAGGTTTAACTCTCGATCAGATGTTGGGCCGGACTTCCATGGATCCCCGGTGGCAGGCTATTCATGCAGATGGCAGCGATTTCCCCGGCGATATTCATCCGGCGATGGTTGCCCTGGCAACCGGTGATGAAGTCAATGATGTAGTGATGGGGGTCTTCCATCCAGCCGATGAACAGTTCCACTGGATCAATATTAATGCCGTACCACAGTTCCACCCAGGTGAGGGGAAACCATACCAGGTCTACACAACATTTGAAGACATCACCGAGCGCAAGCAGGCGGAAGAAACCTTGAAAGAAAGTGAACAAGAGTTTCAAAACTTGTTTAAAAGTATGGGGGAGGGTTTTGCTTTAGTTGAAGTCATATGCGATAAAAAAGGAACGCCAAAAGACTATCGTTTTCTCAAGATTAATCCTGCTTTTGAGAAACAAAGTGGTATGGTTGCTAAGACTACTGTAGGAAGAACAATAAAAGAGATATACCCTGATATTGAACCAGTTTGGATTGAGAGATATGGAGGTGTTGCACTTAATCAAAGGCCAATTCATTTTGAAGATTATAACCGCAATACTAATAAATACTATGATGCAAGGGCATTTTCTCCTTCAAAGGGCAAGTGTGCAATGTTATTCCGAGACATCACCGAGCGCAAGCAGGCGAAACAAGAACGTGAAATACTGATCACCGACCTTGAACAAAAGAATGCCGAGATGGAGCGCTTCAGCTATACCATTTCACACGATCTGAAGAGTCCCTTGATCACTATCAAGGGATTCACATCGCTGTTAGAGAAGGAACTGGCGAAGGCGAAAAACCAGGACGCCGCCCTTGGGGCCATGGGACATATCAATACCGCCGTCAATAAAATACGTCTGCTTTTGGACGACCTGCTGGAATTATCTCGCATTGGCCGTCTGGTAAAACCTCCGGAAGAGTTTGCTCTAGGGACATTGGTAGACGAAGTAGTGGAAATACTGTCCGGTCCCATAAATGACAGCAAGGCTAAGATTGAGATCGATCCCGACCTACCCACTGTGTGGGCCGACCGGATTCGCATTTATCAGGTGATGCAGAACCTGGTTGAAAACGCGGTCAAGTTCACGGCTGACGAAAAGAAACCCAAGATAAAGATCGGGACTCGAGAAGATGAGGGTGAACAGGTTATCTATGTTCAGGATAACGGCCTCGGAATTGACCCGAAACACCATAATCGAATCTTCGATCTGTTTCAACAATTAGTGCCATCGAAAGATGGCTCAGGTGTTGGATTGACCTTGGTGAAAAGAATCATCGAACTGCATGGTGGCCGCATTTGGGTGGAATCCGAGGGCGCCGGTAAGGGCACCACATTTTGCTTTACGCTGGCCCAACAAGAATCATGATAGTAAGGATTACTGAAATGATCCCCCCGAAAAAGCCACACATCGTTTTTGTTGAGGATGAACTGCCGTATAGCAAATTAATAATAGCCGGTTTAAAGCAAGTAGGCGTCACTGAGGAAATTCTTCATCTGGAGAACGGTACAGCAGCACTCAATAGCCTCCGAACCTACACTGAAGACCAAAGCACACCCCAGCCCAGCCTTTTTATCCTGGATTTACGATTGCCCGATTTGGACGGCCTAGAAATTTTAAAGAAGATTAAAACAAACAAGATACTTGGGTCCGTTCCCACAGTTATACTCAGCACTTCTGATACCGAAGAGGATAAATCCAGAGCAAATGAACATGGTGCGGATGAATACTACACAAAGCCGTGGGACTTCGATGGTTTGTGTGAGGTGCTAGGGGAGATTCGTTCGCGCTGGCTCACTTGAATACGGCCGATAGTTGGTATTGAGTTGGCGCTTGATTGGCTAAACTGCACAAATACTGCACATTTTTAAAAATCCTCGTCGTGACGCACTGTATTTAGGATCCAGTGTCCAACTGGACGTGGAGGTTCGAGTCCTCTCCGCGGCACAAGCTCTTGTTTTCCTTCGATAAATGAACCCTATTTAGGACTCTCATATGTTCCTTGCTAATCCAGGCTAGCAGCCCAAACAACCGTAACCGTACCATTTGCCGGATACGGAACCGGATACGGATGCTCAGTTTTTCGGTGGAATTTGGGTGAATGGTCTAAACGCCCTCATCAGGGCGTTTTCTCGTCGACAAACTGACTGGTGCCGAGGGGGGGACTCGAACCCCCACATCCTTGCGGATACCGGATTTTGAGTCCGGCGATAATTAGACGGGGGAGAGGTGGAACACTGCAATAAAATGATGACGTGATGAGTCGAGTCCTGTCTGCAGCTGTCATGTTTGGAGGTCAGATTACCTATATATTGGATCACCGCCGACACATGGATTTTCAGTTCATGTACCTCCCGTCGTGAAATACAAAATGAGGCAGTCCAAAGAATGGGGGCAGGTCACGTAGCCCGCCTGGCTATCGGCTCCTTGGCACATCTGGCCCAGGTGGTGGGTACGGCTTTAGTTAACATTGTGGTGCAGCGCAGGGTTAGACTGCGCTCATCCCCAGCGATCGCGTCCTGAGCTGCTGGCTTCTACCGGACCGCCGCCTATTTACATGGCAGAAACCTGACGGTGGTCTCCAACTCCTCCAGCACCGTCGCCAGGGTGGCTAGGGTAGTGGCCACATCTTCGGCGCTGGTCTCCCGGGAGAGAGTAAACCGCACCGAGCAGTGGGCCTCGGCGGTGGATCGGCCCATGGCCAGCAGCACGTGGGTCGGCTCCGGTGAGCCGGATTTGCAGGCGGAACCCGACGAGAGAGAAATGCCGTGCTGGTCCAGGGCCACTACCAGCGATTCTCCGCGCAAATCCGGCAGGGTCATGTTGAGGGTGTTGGGTAGCCGCCGCTGGGGGTGTCCGTTCAGGGTGGCTCCGGGTATCAGGTCCCTGATACCCTGCTCCAGCCGGTCGCGGAGGTCGGTCAGCTGCCCGTCATGGCCGATCTCGCGGCGGCACAGCTCGGCCGCGGCGCCCAGCCCCACGATGGCCGGGACGTTCTCAGTGCCTGCCCGCAGCCCCTGCTCCTGACGCCCGCCGTGGATCAGCGGCTCCAACTCGATGCCTTTCTTGACATATAGTGCGCCCGCGCCTTTGGGGCCGTGAAATTTGTGCCCCGACAGGCTCAGCAGGTCCACCCCTAAGTCGGTCACGTCCAGGGGCAGTTTGCCCACCGCCTGAACCGCGTCGGTATGGAACAGCGTCCCTCGGTCGTGAGTCAGGGCAACCAACTCTTTGATGGGCTGGATGGTCCCCACCTCGTTGTTGGCCATAATAATCGATACCAGAATGGTATTATCAGTCAGGGCCTGCTCAAGTTCCGCCGGGTCCACCAGCCCGTCGCCGTCCACCCCCAGGTAGGTTATGTGGTAGCCGGTCTGCTCCAGGAAACGGCAGCTGTTCAGGTTAGCCGGGTGCTCGATGGCGCTGGTGATGATGTGCCGGCCCTGTGATCTCCGGGCGAAGGCGATACCCTTCACCGCCAGGTTCACCGATTCGGAGCCGCTGCCGGTAAAGATGATTCGCCGGGGGGAGCAGGACAGCAAGGCGGCCACCTGCCGCCGGGCCCGCTCCATGGCTTCCTGGGCGTCGCGACCGGTGCGGTGGATGCTGGAAGGATTGCCATGTTTGGTTTCCAGGTAGGGTAGCATGGCCTCCCGCACCGGCGCACTGATGTGGGTGGTGGCATTATTGTCTAAGTAGATGCGGCGGCTTAGGGCCGGCCTTTCAACCGGCTCGGGATGGCCATCGCGGCTGGGGCTGACCTGTACGGTGGACCGCCGCTGACCGGCCCTCTTCAGCAACACCAGCTCACATAACAGGGCCTTGTAGACCGGGAAGCCCGATATCTCGTCAAAGTTGGACAGGTCTGTGAGTTCATTCACGTTCCACTCCCGCCAACCCTTAGGCCCCACCGGTGTGCCGCCGCCCATGTTAGCCTCGATGGAACCGGCCACAATATCCTTTGTTACCTGAGCCCGGAACGGAACGGCGCCCCGGGCCGTGCGCACTTCTACTAAGTCGCCGGTGCTGATCCCCCGGGCGTCGGCGTCGGCGGTATTGATCTCCACCACCGGTTCCGGGTGATCCCGGTTCAACCCTTTGATGCCGTGGTGTTGGGAGCGAAAATCGGTGTGCGGCCGGGCACCGGAGTTGAACACCAGGGGATATTGCTCCGCCAGCTGAGGGTTACCCAGGGGACCTTCGGTGGGTTCGGTGTATTTGGGCAGCGGCTCGTAGCCGTACTCCTCCAGGACCATGGAATGAATTTCAAGCTTGCCCGTGGGGGTGTCGAACCCGGGTCGGCCGTCCGGTCGCAGACCTCCCTTTTCCCACTTGCGATACTCCATCAGCGGCGTGGGGAGCTTAACCCAGCCGCCGGCCGCCTGCACCTCAGCGCGGGTATAGCCTGACCCTTCCAGGGCCACATCGATCAGTTCCCCTTCACTCTGGGGATAGAGGTGGCCGTAACCGAGGCGGCGGGCCAACTCGGCCATGATCAGGAAGTCATTGCGGGCCTCGCCCACCGGCTCGATCAGCCGCTCCCGCAGCCGGAAAATGGGGCCGTAGCCCATGTACGACTCAATCTCAAACATGGTGGTGGCTGGCAGGACCACGTCGGCATAGGCAGCGTCGGCCGTCAGCTGGCGGTCGATGCACACGGTGAAATCGAGCCGGCCCAGGGTTTCGCGCCAGAGGGGGGTCTGCGGCCAAGAGGTGAGCAGGGAGGCTCCGTGAATGATCAAGGCCCGGATGCGGTAGGGTTGCCCCTCCAGGACCGACTTAACCAGCCCCGAAGCGTGCGATTCGCCCCGGTAATGGCTGTACAATGGGAAAGTGTCGCGGGCCACCGCCCGGTCCAGGTCCGGGTTGGGCTGATTGCAGGACCGGTTGATGGGGAAATGGGTGCCCAGCATGGCCAGGCCGATACCGCCGGGGACGTCCAACTGCCCCGCCAGGGCGAAGATGGTCAGCACCGCCCGGATGGCCTGGATACCGCTGTTGGAATACTCCAGCCCGGTATACATAACCGGACAGGCGCCGGTAGCCCGGCAGATGCGGCGGGCCAGGTCACGGATGGTATCGGCCGGTACGCCGGTGATCCCGGCAGCTACCTCGGGACTGAAATGCTGGATATAACTGGCCAGCTCGGGAAAACCGTGGCACCAGCGGTCGGCGAAATCCTCATCATACAAATCCTCATCCACCATCACCGACAGGATGCTCAGAGCCAGGGCGCCATCCGTACCGGGCCGGATGGGTACCCATTGGGCTCCTGTCCGAAAGGCGGTTTCGGTACGCCGGGGGTCGATCACGACAATATCGGCACCCCGCCGGGCGGCGGCTTCCAGGCGGTGCATGTCCAGCGGTGGAGAATCGGTGGCCGGGTTGGTCCCCCAGACCACCAGCAGCTCGGCGTTCTCCATATCGGTGAACATGTTGACCAGCATACGCCCCATGGTCACGTGCGGAGCCAGCATGGCGAAGGAGACATAGCACAACGCTCCCACCCCCATGGTGTTGGGGGAGCCGAAGGGGAACAGCACGCTCGAGGCCGAGGATACCGCCACGTCCGCCGGCTGGAACATATCGCACAGGGATAGCTCGAAAGCCCCCCGGCCGGCGTAGATGGCGGTTGCTTCCGGGCCCGACTCAGTCTTGATGCGATTCAAGTTTTCGACGATCAGGTCATAAGCCTGGTCCCAGGAAATGCGCTCGAACTGATGGGTACCCTTGGGACCGACCCGGCGCAGCGGGTGGCGCAGGCGGTGCCGTGAGTAGACAATTTCGGGGGCCTGCTCGCCCCGGCGGCAGATCATACCCAGGGGATGACCTTCCGCAGCCTTGATAGCCGTCAGACGGCCGTCCTGCAGGCCCACCTCCACCCAGCAGCCCGCCGGGCAGATACCGCAGATGCCGGCCTTCCAGTCCAGTGTCTGCTTTTTACCGGCCATCCGATTGTCACTCCCGCAGTGCATGGTGGGGCTGCTTTAGACTGGGCAAGGATGCCGCCCCGGTAACCGGACTGGTCCGGCCGGCAGCAAATCGCTATCAGATCTGGTGACCCCACGCCAAAGTTAACACGACCGGCCGGTTGGGGGGTTGGGCGGAGTCTTGTCCCTATCCTGCTGTTAACGGGGCTGAATGCTTGTCCCGCCAGAGGCGGTGGCGGGGCTGCTTTTAGAATAGGGCTGAACTGCTTTTGGAGCACCGACGACACTCCAAAACTATGGGCGGGGGCTAATCCTGGCTGCACTCCGGTAGATGGTTTTGATAATGCTCCTCAACGCCGTCCTTGTATTTCTCCAGATCGTCGAAAGTAACAGTCTGGTCGCATTTTGCGCATATCCATACCACACCAAGCTGCCCAACCTCATAGCCTACATATCGCTTCTGGAAATCTATGTGGAGGGCCACCTCTATATTTCCCATAATCAGATTCAGGACAGATTGGTTAGGTAGGACTGGAGCATTCCGGAAGAACGACTTCAGGACGGTCATGCGATCATCCTGTCGGTGAGTCTCATTCCAGTTGTATCTGAGTGTCAATGGCAAAGTACAGGTCTCCCTCTTTAGTCATGCAAAGTTAGGATTTGAGCCTGGAGCTCACAAGTAAGAAACATAAGCTTGTCTGCCGGGGTTCGGGGGACACGATTCTTGGGAATCGGCTGATGGTCGGGTGCTAAAGCCTACCCAGATACTCTCGCACCCGCTGCACCATCTCCCGGCTGTGCGTCGCCCGGTTGGTGCCCAGGTCCAGGTACTCGCCCTGGGGCAACATGGTGACCATCCGCCGCAGGTTGTCCGGCTCGTGCATCACGTCGTGGGCGCCCCCGATTACCAGGGTCGGCCGGTTGATGCCCGCCAGCCGGTCCCACACCTGGTAGGTCGCCAGCGCCAGCATCCCGCGCTTGAGTTTCCAGGGGTCGGCCGTGTCCAGCACCCGCTTGTACTTGGCGTACTGGGCGTGGTCGGCCTGCACGTCCAGGCGGAACAGCCGCAGGTAAAGTTTGACCAGGGGCCTGATTGCCAGGTACAGGCAGGGCGGAAACAACCGGATGATGCTGTGGCCCAGCGGCGGCAGGCGGAACTCGGCGTTGGGACCGATGAGCACCAGGCAACTGGGCTTGGCCTGCAGCTGGTGGAAACATTCCAGGATGGCCGTGCCGCCCAGGGAGCTGCCCAGCATGAGATAGTCATTATGGGCCAGCCGGTAGTGGGATACCACCGCCGCCAGGTCCCCAGCCAGGGCCGCCACGCTATGGTCGGCCTTGCGGTTCACCTGGGCCGAGGCCTTGTCCCGGGTCTCAACGTATAGTACCGGGAAATCAGCGGTCATTTCCAGCAGCACCTCGTGCCAGCCGTCGATATGGGAGACCCAGCCGGCCACGAAAATCACCGCCGGCCGGTGCTTGTCGATAGCGGGAGTGAAATTGACCACCTGCAGGATAACCTCATCGTCGACCGGCACCTGGTCCACCCGGTAGGAGGCCCCCGGTGTGCAATACTCTTCCAGCGGCCGGGAGGAAAGAATCGGTTTGGGGTGCTTAATGGGAATCGGTCACATAACCACCCGCAACGCCCGCTCCCGGATAGTGTAGCGGGCCGGGGTGTAGCCGGCCAGTTCGCCGTCGGTTTCGACGTAGGCCCGGTCCCGGCTGTCCAGCACCAGGGTGCGGCAGGTTTCCAGACGAGCCGCCTCCCGCCGGAATATCTTGCCCGTGTACAGATCGGGGATCATGGCAGCCAGCTTCAGCCGCGAGGTGGCGCCTATTACCGCCGCATACAGGCGGCCGTCGTCCAGGCTGGTCTTTGTACCATAATGCATCCCACCGCCGAAATAGGGCGATTTGAACACGGTCAGGTTGCTCAGCCGCACTTCGGCGGCGACCTGGTCGTCGATGGTCAGGCTGGCATTAACGCCCTTGAATTTAGCCAGCGCCCAGAGTCCGGATGCCACGGCCCCGGCGTCCACGCTTAACTTTTTCAATACCCGTATGACACCTTCATGAGCATTGAATTTCTGATTAGCCAGGCTGATCACCCCAATACTGGAGTTATTCAGGAAGTACCGGCTCACCGGCCCGCCCGAGCTGTCCCGGCAGTCAACCCGGCAGACATCGATGCGGAACTCCTCCCCGGACAGCAGACGATCCAGATGGGTACGGTGGGGGAAAAGCTTGGCGAAATCGCAGCAGCTGCCGGCTTCCAGCAAGGTCAGCCGTACATCGGGAGCCGGGTCAATGTCGATCATCAGACCCTGGAGGGCCTCATTCAACGTACCATCCCCCCCGAAGACGGCCAGGTGGCGGATCCCGTCGGCGATGGCTGTCAGCGCCAACCTGGTGGCATGGCCGGGGCGCTCGGTCATCACCACCCGATAGGGTACCTGGCGTTTTGCCAGCTGGTCCGCGAACCGGGCCCAACGGCGCTTCGCCCGGCCTTCACCGGCGGTGGGATTGCAGATGATCAACAGCTCATTCACCAGCCCACCCACATACCAGGTCTTTAAGATTGACAGTTGCGATGTTTATGGGATTATTCCCGGTTTGGCCGGGGAAAGGTACCACTAGCGGGTCGAGAAAACAACCGCCGCTTTTGCTCCCTTGGTGGGTATCCTGGTCCCTGGATTCGCTTGTGGGCCGGGCTTGAGTAAAGTGCTGCGGCCGGTTGGTTTAATTGCGCTGACCGTGATGCTGACCATTTCTGTCCAGGCTGCTGCCGGGTTAAATTGCCCGCCGAACAAGTTTACCCTAAATAATTCATGATGGGAATGTTATGAGGATATCCGCTATCACACTGATTGCCATGCTGCTCAACCTGCCGGTTAAGGGCCAGAACCTGCAGCTACACTACGATCTGGGTGAAGACCGGGAATACCTGACCAGCACCCTGGAGATGTTCAAACCCGATTCCGGCGGGGCCACCTTTTTCTTCGTGGATTTCGACTATGACACCGACAGCACCGGCAGCGCTTCCCTGGCCTACTGGGAGTTCATCCGCTATTTCCGGGTGCCCTCGCTCCCCGGCCTGTCCTGGACGGTTCAGTTCAACGACGGCATCGCACCCTGGGGCCCCATAGGTGATGTATGGCTGGTGGGTGTCAGTTTCCCGCTCAACCTGGGTGTGATCACCGTGGCCACCGACGTACTATACCGCCGCGCCCGCTTCTCCGATGGTAAGGACCTGCAACTCACGGCGGTCTGGTTCCAGCCGTTCCTGGGAGGGAAGGTCACACTTACCGGCTTCCTGGATGTACGGTCTGACCGGCCGGCGGGGAGTGACCGTAAAATTGTGGTTATGGGGGAGCCGCAGCTATGGTATCAGGTCCACCCGGCTCTGGCGGTGGGCGGCGAACTGGAGATCAGCCACAACTTCCTGCCTGACCACGGCTGGCAGGTCATGCCGACCGTGGCTGTCAAGTGGCAATTCTGAGCCGGCTGCCGGGTTCGGCCAGATATCCGGCCCCGAACCGGGGGTTAGGCCGCGGTCTTCTGGAACAGGCACCGTACATACATGGTCTCGCCCGATTGCAGGTTGCGCCAGATTTTTGACTCCCGGAGACCGGCGAAATCATGGAAGGCATTCCCCAGCCACCGGGGAATCTGCCCCTGGATAAGGTCCAACTTTCGCTGGCTGTCGGCTTCCAATGCGAACAATACCTCTGTGTTGATGTTCTCTTCCACCACCTGGCTCAATCCTGAGTCCGATAATTGCCGCTGCAAGACCAGGAACTCTTCCCCGTGGCGCAAGTCGGTGAAACAGAAATGGCCGCCCGGCCGCAGCACCCGGGCCACCTCCGATAGAAATGCCGTCATCGATCCGTAACAGTGGGATGATTCCACGTTAACTACTACATCGAAAGACTGATCATCGTATGGAAGGGCCTCCGCGTCTCCCTGACGGAACGAAAGCCCTGCTGCCTGATGTGTGGCCCGGCAGAATTCCACCGCCTCTTCAGAGAAGTCAACCCCGACAGTAGAGGCCGGTCCCAGGTAGCGCTGAATATAGGCGGCTCCCCCGCCGCGGCCGCTACCTACTTCCAGCACTTCCTTACCGGCCAGATTCACGTCGTTGACCGCATGATGGTAGAGCTGGATGCAATAACGGTTCGGTTCGTCATCCGGCTCCAGGGCCAACTGTCCATCGTTCGAGGCCTGGTAGCCGTAGTTCATAAATGTCCATTGGGGGTCGGCATGCCGTCGTGCCAGATAATTATACCACTGCCGCCATAAAAACCGGCGCAGAATAGGCGCCCGGCACAGCCGTCGAAAAAGATTTGCCAGCATGGATCCTCCTCACACGAATCTAAGGTTCCGACTGCCGTGGATGCCAAGAAATAAATCGCCGCGGTATTCCAGGCCTGCTGGGATTCAACGACTGCTCAGTCATCACTTTCCTGCCGCTCAGTCCTGATTCAAGGGCCCGGTTTGACGGCTTTGACTGTAATGCTGGTGATGGGCAACGCACCGCTGTCCCGATCACCATCAAGCCCCACTTCGCTGGTTGTCTTCATTATTTCTACCTCTTGAAAGCCGGCGGCTTTGACGGTAGCTAAATATTCCTGCCGGGGACTGGCCCCCGACACACAGCCGACGTAGGCTTCGATTGAATTCCGGACTTCTTCCGGGAGTTCCCCCGTCAGCACGATATCCGAGATCATCACCCGGCCGCCCGGTCTCAGCACACGATAAACCTCCCGAAAAACGCGCGCCTTGTCCGGGGCCAAATTGATGACACAGTTGGAGATAACCGCGTCTATCGACCCGTCTGGTAACGGTAGGTGCTCGATCTCGCCCCGCCGGAATTCTACCTGCCGGTAGCCACCCCGGGCTGCGTTGCTACGGGCCTTGTCGATCATCTCGGGGGTCATGTCCACCCCGATCACCCGGCCGGCCTCCCCGACAGCGTCGGCGGCCAGAAAGCAGTCGAACCCGGCCCCGGAACCCAGGTCAAGCACAGTCTCCCCCGGCTGCAGGGCGGCGATGGCCGTGGGGTTGCCGCAGCCCAGGCCCAGATTGGCCCCTGTCGGTACCCGGCCCACCTCAGCGTCAGAGTAACCCATATTGCGGGCCTTGTCATCAACCGCGGTCCGGCCGCCGCATTCGCAGCCACATCCGTTCTGTTCTTGCGCGATCCGGCCGTAAGTCTCCTTAACAGCTACTCTAGTATCATCCATAAAACCTCCTGTTTGTGGCGCTCTCACCGCCTTTTTAACTGGTAGACGGAGATTCGGAAGGATGGTCACATGGCTGTTTGGCAGTCGAGGGGTCTGCACAATCACAATTATTGGTAGATTTGCTGTGATAATCGAGGATATTTCCCCGCCGGTCCAGCTCGAAATGGCAGCAGTCCAGGAGTGCGGCCTTCAATTTCTCGCGCCCCCGCCGGACTCGCATCTTGGCGGCCGATAGGGAAAGCCCCAGCTCCCGGGCTAGCTCCTGCTGCCTCATTCCCTCCAGTTCCGTCAGCCGTAGCGCCTGGCGGTACTTCTCGGGTAGCGATTCCAGCATGGGCTCCAACCAATCGGCCACTTCCCGGTTGAGGGCGTTCTCGTCCTGATTCTCTATAAGCCCAGTGGTAAAGGTGGATTCTGGCGGTTCCATTTTTAGTTGGCGATAAAAATCGGCGATGGCATTCCGGGTAATCTGAAACACCCAGGCGGTTAAACTGCCCTCGTCTTTCAGGCCATGCAGATTATTGTGTATCTTGGTAAAAATATCCTGCAGCAGGTCTTCGGCGTCTTCCTCGTTGGTGACCCGGCTTAAGATAAACGCCTTTAGTCGCAGACTGAATTCAACCCAGACCTGCTCGGTGGTGACGGTCATCCGGTAAGCTTGATAATATGGCTGTAGGTGTCGATGGTCCAAACTATTGACGATTTCCATCCATTACCAGCTTTTACCGCGGCCGGCGGACCATCCCAGGCCCCGCCCCGCTTTCAGGTCTTGGATTTCAGGCTCCGGCGGACCTATCTTTACGGGTTCTACAGGCAAGTTATTTAAAAGCCGCATACAGACACGCCGCGGGGTGAACGTGGCGGCGGCAATATCATTCATTCTTAACCGGCAAATGGAGCGAACCATGCATAAAACCGTACTATTCATCTTTTGCTTGATCTTACTGGGCTGGTCCTGTGCCGTTCCGGGGCCGAACCCCTTTTTCGCTGATTATGACACACCGTTCCAGGTTCCCCCCTTCGACCGGATTGAGGAGGGCCATTACCTGCCGGCCTATCAGGAGGGAATCAGGCTGCAGCAGATGGAAATCGAGGCCATTACCGGTAATCTCGAACCTCCTGCTTTTAAGAACACTATCGAGGCACTGGAGGCCAGTGGGGCCATGCTAAATAAGGTTGACCTGGTGTTCTCAAACCTTAATTCGGCTAACACCAACGATGAAATGCAAGCCATCGCCCGGGAAGTATCGCCGCTGCTGTCCGAGCACATCGACAATATTTTACTGAACGAGCGCCTTTTCCAGCGGGTCAAGATGGTCAACAAGCTGAAGGACCGGCTGGACCTGAACAAGGAACAGCAAATTCTGCTGGAGAAAACATACCAGGATTTCGTCCGGGGTGGGGCAAACCTGAGCGAGGAACAGAAAGCCGATCTGCGGGAGATCAACAAGGAGTTGTCCCTGCTTTCGCTCCAGTTTGGCGATAATGTGCTGGCAGAGAACAACGCCTTCGAACTGGTGATCGAGGACCAGGCCGACTTGGCGGGTTTGTCACAGGATATGATTACCAGGGCGGCTGAAACCGCCCTGGAACGAGGGCACGAAGGCAAATGGGTGTTCACCATCCATAAGCCCAGCCTGATCCCGTTCCTGCAATATTCCGAGCGCCGGGAGCTCAGGGAGCGGATTTTCAAGGCCTACATCAATAAGGGCAACAACGGCAACCAGCTGGACAACAACGAGACGCTGGCCCGGATTGTAGCCCTGCGGGTGCAGCGCGCGCAGCTCCTGGGTTACGAAACGCACGCTCATTTCGTCCTGGAAGAAGCCATGGCCAAAACGCCGGAGAATGTCTATGCCCTGCTCGATCAGGTGTGGGAACCCGCCCTGGCCAGGGCCCAGGCGGAAGCGGCGGAATTCCAGCAGATGATATACGATGAAGGCCATGATTTCAAGCTGCAGGCCTGGGACTGGTGGTATTACGCCGCGAAGGTTAAAAAAGCCAGGTACGAATTAGACGACGAACTGCTGCGGCCCTATTTCCAGTTGGAAAACGTCCGTCAGGGGGCCTTCGACGTGGCCACTAAACTCTATGGGATTACCTTCGAGGAAAGGACCGATGTACCGATCTACCGGGAAGATGTGCAGGTGTTCGAGGTGAAGGAGGCCGATGGCTCACATATCGGGCTCCTGTACACCGATTACTTTCCCGGGGCGGGCAAACGGGGCGGCGCCTGGATGAATGCTTTCCGCAAGCAGTCGCGGTTCGAGGGCCGGGAAGTCACTCCCGTTATCGGTAACGTGTTCAATTTCCCCCAGCCCACCGGCGGCAAGCCGGCCCTCCTCAGCCTGGATAACGTGGAAACCCTGTTCCACGAGTTCGGCCATGCCTTGCAAGGGTTGCTTTCCAATTGCACCTATGACCGCCTGTCGGGAACCGACGTGCCGCGGGATTACGTGGAACTGTGCTCTCAGATCATGGAGAACTGGGCCGTCGAGCCGGAGGTGTTGAGGAGTTACGCCCGGCACTATGAAACCGGTGAGCCGATCCCCGACGAGCTTATCGATCGGATCGAGGCAGCCCGCCATTTCAATCAGGGCTTTGCCACGGTGGAGTACCTGGCGGCCTCTTATCTGGATATGGATTGGCACACCCTCACCGAGGTGACGACGTTGCAGCCGGCGGAGTTTGAAAAAGCCTCGCTGGACCGAGTCGGCCTGATACCGGAGATCGTGACGCGTTATCGCAGCCCCTATTTTCTGCACCTTTTTGTCTGGGGCTACTCCTCCGGCTATTACAGTTATCTCTGGGCCGAGGTGCTGGACGCCGATGCCTTCCAGGCTTTCAAGGAAGCCGGCCTGTTCGACCGGGAGACCGCTCAACGCTTCCGGGACAATATCCTCTCCACCGGGGCGACCGAGGACCCCATGACCTTGTACCGGCGTTTCCGCGGCGCCCAGCCGAAGATAGAGCCAATGTTGGAGCGACGGGGCCTGACCGGGCCGGGATCGTAGGTTCCCAATCTTAATCTACTCATCGAAAAGCCCCGTCCGTGTGGTGGGGCTTTTTGCTTTGAGGGCGGCTCAGATGCTATCGGCACGAGACCGTGGATGCAGCCTGTTGAAATCCGGGAATAACAGCCCGCTTCCTTTTTAAAAACGCTACCCTGGGACCTGGCTGTAAGTGTATATTTTTCCTGTGCCAACGGAAGTTTTACCATGAAGTCCTTCATCCGATTCTTTGCCAGCAACCATCTGCTGGCGAACCTGCTTACAGTTGCAATCTTATTGCTCGGCTTGGGGTCACTCAGGACCATCAAGCGGGACTTGTACCCCAATGTGGATATGGGCCTGATGGTGGTCACCACCCGCTATCCGGGCGCCTCGCCGGAGGATGTGGAGATCAACGTTACCACCAGGCTCGAGGATCAGCTTAAGGGTGTCGACGGCTTGCACCGGATGACCTCGTATTCTCTGGAAAACATTTCGGTGCTCAATCTGGAGATCGATCCGGATGCCAAGGACAGCGAGAAAGTGAAACGGGACATTCGCGAGGCTATTGGTAATGTTGCCGCCTTCCCCCCGGAAGTAACAGATAATCCGTCCATATTCGACGTCAAGACCGAAAACTTCGAAGTGATCCGGGTTGGGATTACCGGGGAAATACCGTACGTACTGTTACGCCGATTAGCCAAGTACTTCGAAAAGGGACTGCTGGATATCGAGGGTGTGTCCCGGGTGGAACGGACCGGGTTCCTGGCTCGCGAGGTCAAAATCGAGGTTTCCGAGGAGGCCATCACCGAGTACCAGCTATTACGGCCGGTCGGTGGATCCTGGGGCGATTGGGGGATTTCGTTGGACTCATGCCGCTGCAATATACGGCCCTATTCGGGTTGTAAGTAGTTAAATATTAACTATTTAAATGGTCTCAATATAGTCTCAAATTCATTGCTTCCCGACGGAACGATGTAAGACTAAAGATTATAGGGAACTTGGCCGTCAAGACGGGGAAAGCATCTGCCTGAAGGCAGGGTGTAGGGGTGCTATTTTGACTGAAAGATGGCTTGATAGTGCCAAACTCTCTTTAAATTATACCGCTACAGTCAATCGGATTATAGGGAGAAGTAGTTGTGGGCAATCGCGGATTTATACATGATATACAGGATCAAATCGAGAATAACGCCAACATTCATATAAATTTACTTAAGGAAATCGAGAAGGATTTTAAAACCACACTGATTTGTTATTATTCAACTCCAACTCACACTGGAGGCGCGATTCAGGATCACGATCCAGATCTCTTGGAACAGGTCTTGCGTAGTATCGATTTAGATAAATATAATGGAAGCGTCACCCTGTTTTTATCAACACCTGGTGGCGTCCCGTACGCAGCCGGTAAAATTGTTAAAGTGTTTAAGGTTCATAGCCGTGTATTTGCAACTCTGGTCGTTACCAGAGCACTCAGCGCTGGCACATTAATCTGTTTAGGATCGCAAAATCTCATAATGACAGAAACAGCAAGTCTTGGTCCGATAGACCCACAGATGGTCCGTAAATCGTCGCCAGACGCACCAGGGAGGCTGGTTCCTGCAGAGATTATTATCAAGTCATTTAGAGAAATGGCAAGCGCTGCTCAGCGAGCAATAATGGCCCAACAGCCACCGGACCCATTTCTGCATATGCTTGATTCCATGGAAGTGACAGATGTTATGGAGAGCATCAAGGCACAAAACGCAACAAAGCAGATGGCAAAAGACCTTCTAGAAGATGGATTGTTGGTTAATAAAAAAGAAAAAATTGTTGATATTGTTGAATGGTTCATGAAAGCAGGTGAGGAGGAGCAGCACGGGAAACACCTTTATGCTACCGATTTACAGGCGAAAGGCATAGACGTCTCGGTAGTGAAGATAGGTACAAAAAAAGATAAATGCCTTGCGGAGTTACAGTTCAGAATTGATAGATACTGTAACACAAAGGGATTGGCAAAGTATATCGTCTCACGAAATGGTGGTATTGACCTAAGCGTTCAGTTAAAGAGGATGTAGTTGGCTTGTGTGAAGTTCATATGAGTAGTTTGGTGGCTCAAAGGAGGATTTTTCCCGTGTGCCCATCCTAGCGATGATTTCATGATACCGTTTCAAGTCTTCAGAGGATTCAATATAGTCTTTTATTTCCTTGTTAATATCACCTACTAAATCCAAATCACTTGGATTATCAATATAATCCTGTAATGACTTGCTTATCGTCTCGGTCGTCATTGGTAGATTCCCCTTCCTTGTTTTACTATCGGTAATATAACGCCAAACTCGAGTGAATGTTTATCATTATTTCGAAATCTTCATTCAATCATCCGCCCCACTCCTTGCGGCCCCAGGGCGCCGTTTCAGCAGATAAGCACGTCGGTAGGGAATTTCTTCTCCCTGGGAGCGGAGACAATTTTCTTGAGATGATAGACAAACCTGCCCCGGCAATGAGCATGCCCCGGGTAGGTAGTCACCCTTATTAGAACTTTAGCCCTTTAATGACAAGTTATTCTGCCACAGCCCGTATTGGAACCATAGGGCCATAGCTTGAGGAACGCCAAGGACGGTTATGCACCCATCGGCATAGCGCCGCAGTAAAACCGTATCCTGGTACTCAATCCGCTGTGCCATTGTGAGGCGGTGCAGGGTGACTTCCCACTTGGTTGATAGTTTCAGTTTTTAAGACATGGTTTTTCCTTTCATCTCAGATCGACAGCAGCCCCGTAGCAACCCGACGGCTCTCTCCCGTCGAGAAATACTGACATGTATGGCAAATATCACATGATGGGGGCTGCTGTGATGGTTATCACCTGCGGCGCGACCATTAGCTGATAACTTCGCTTGGCTTTTAATAATACGTATCGGACCGCCGGTTCGGAAGCGGAACTAAAAGCAGGCTTTTACGTAAGAACCATTCTGTTGACGATACTGATAAATAGAAGGAAATATGAGCAAGCAGTTAACTAAATTTACAATTCTGGCCCTGGGTTTCATTCTCATGGGGGGTTTCAATGGATGCAGCACCCCGGCCGACGACGAAGCCGGTACCTTATCCGTTTCACTTACGGATGCGCCTTTCCCCACCGGCCTGGTGGCCGAGGCCAATGTTACCATCGTCAAGCTGGAAGCCCGGGCAGCCGGCGGAGAGGAAGGCTCTTCGTATATAACATTGTCTGAGGACACCCAAACCTATAACCTGTTGGACCTGCGGAACGGCGTCACCGTCGGCCTGGCGGAGTTGGAGGTGCCTGCCGGTAGCTACGACCTTTTCCGGCTGTACATTTCAGACGGCAACGTCGTCCTGAAAGACGGCACTACCCACAACCTGACTGTCCCCAGCGGCGCCCAGACCGGCCTGAAACTATTCGTCAGTCCGGCCATCGAGGTGGTGAGCGGTCTCACCTCCGACCTGCTGCTGGACTTCGATGTGGAGAAATCATTCGTGGCCAAAGGGGGTAGAAATAATCTTACGGGCTTCATCTTCAAGCCGGTGATCCGGGCCGTCAATGCCTCGACGGTCGGGCGCATCAGTGGGTCTGTGACCGACACGGCCGCTGTTGCCGCAGCCTTGGATAATGCCACTGTCTGGGTCGAGCAGGATACTGTGGTATCGACCACCTATACCGGTGCTGATGGGGCCTATACCATTCTGGGGCTTCCAGCGGGATCTTACACCGCTTATGCCACGCTGGCCGATTATGACACCGTGTCGGTGAATGTCGATGTCGCCGCCGGCAGTCAGTCACCGGTGGAATTCGAACTTACACCCCTGTAAGTCACCACGACAGAAACTAACCGGACCGGGGGCGCTCACTTACTATGGGCGCCCCTTTATGTTGTGGTGTCAACCGGCCAATGGCTTTAAAGTAGTCCTTCGGAAGTCGGCTTTTTTTCTGTTGCGCTCTTCGCTCATCCGCGCTGGAGAAGCAAGTTGCTGTTTGGATTAGCGGTGCGGGTCTTTTAACTTCCAATTACGAAGTAATAACCATTCCTGAATAAATATTCCGAGAAAGTTAATCAGCTTGGTTGTAGCTTTGACCCATGCTGGCACTTGGGGATCGAGGAAATAAACTAACCGTATGACGGAGAAACGGATGCGAACGATTGGGCTGTGTACCGGTGCTTCCACTATCACCCTGGTGGAACTTCACCAGAACGGCGCTGACCTCGAGGTGGCCGCAGTTGTATCACGTCCCCATGAGGGAAATCCCAAGCAGGTGGTACAGGACATACTGTCTGACGTAGGCCTGTCCGCTTCCGACGCCATAGCCGTGACCGGCCGGCGTTTCAAGGAATTCCTTACCATCTCCGACATCCCCGAGCCCCTGGCGGTGGAATTGGCCTTGGCCCATGTAAACGGGAAAAGGGAGCCTTATAATGCCATCATCAGCGCCGGAGGTGAGACCTTCATTGTCTACCAGCTGGATCAGATGGGACGCATCAGCCAGGTATTCACCGGGAACAAGTGCGCCTCGGGCACTGGTGAATTCTTTATCCAGCAGACCCGCCGCCTGGATGTGAGTCTCGAGGAAGCCTCCAGTTTCGGGGTAAACGAGCAACCGTACCAGGTGTCCGGCCGCTGTTCGGTTTTCTGCAAAAGTGATTGCACCCACGCCACCAACCGGGGGGTGCCTCGGGGTGAGGTAGTGGCGGGCCTCAGCCGGATGATGGCCCGGAAGATTCTCGAACTGCTCAAGAATATTCCCACCGATAACGTAATGATAATCGGGGGCACCACCCGCATTCAGGCCATGATCGATGAATTGCGCCGGGACCTGCCCACCCTGTCCGTGCCCACTGAAGCCACCTACTTCGAAGCCTTGGGCGCGGCCCTTTGGGCGGCCGAGAATCCCACTGAGTCGATTAATGGCGACCAGCTGTTCACCGAGGAAATTTCCCAGTTCGATTTCCATCCCCCACTAAGTGATTTTGAGGACATGGTCACCTTTGCCAGCATGGAACGGGGCCAGGTCCAGACCGGGGACCAATGCATCCTGGGCCTGGATGTGGGTTCCACCACCACCAAAATCGTGCTGGTACGCGAATCGGACCTCAAGATCCTGGGCAGCGAATACCTGCGTACCAACGGCGACCCGGTGGGCGCCTCCCGCCGCTGCTACCGGGCGTTGATTGAGCAACTCCAGGGCACCGAAGTGCACGTCCGGGGGCTGGGTGTTACCGGTTCCGGCCGCAAAATCGCCGGCCTGCACGCCCTCACCGATGGCGTGATCAACGAGATTATCGCCCATGCCACAGCCGCCATCCACTTCGACCAGGAGGTGGACACCATTTTCGAGATCGGCGGGCAGGATGCCAAGTATACTTATATCACCAACGGGGTGGCCAGCGATTACGCCATGAACGAGGCCTGCTCGGCAGGCACCGGCTCTTTCCTCGAGGAATCCGCTCTTGAAACGCTCGGCATTCCCATGGAGGAGATCGCCGACTGGGCCGTGAAGGGTAGCCGGCCGCCGAATTTCAACGACCAATGCGCCGCCTTCATCTCCTCTGATATCAAGAATACTTATTACGAGGGGATCAGTAAGGAGGATATCGTAGCCGGACTGGTATACTCCATCTGTATGAATTATGTCAATCGGGTCAAGGGCGCCAGGCCTGTGGGTAAGAAAGTGTTCATGCAGGGCGGGGTCTGCTACAATCGGGCCGTGCCGCTGGCCATGGCGGCCTTGTCCGGGAAACACATAATTGTGCCTCCCGAACCGGGACTGATGGGGTCTTACGGAGTAGCCCTGGAGGTAAAAAGCCGCCTGGATCAGGGGCTGATGGCCGAGCAACCGTTCGATCTGGAGGTCCTGGCGGATCGAGAGGTGGAATACCGGGAACCATTCACCTGCGCCGGGGGCAAGGAAAAGTGCGATCTGGCCTGCTCGGTTAACCTGATCAGGATCGAGGATAAAACCTATCCCTTCGGTGGCGCGTGCAACAAGTATTACAACATCCGGCAGAAGCTGCGGGTCAACGCCGGGGACCACGACCTGGTGGTAAAGCGCCAGGAACTGGTATATGACCGGTTTGCCCCCAACTTAGACGACCTGCCCGCCGATGCGCCCCAGGTCGGTCTGGTACGGTCATTCCTGATGAATACCTATTATCCGCTGTTTGCCCATTTCTTCAAGGAGCTGGGCTACCGGCCGATTCTACCGGTTGAAGTGGACCAGCGGGGGATCGATCAGTGCCAGGCCCCGCTCTGCTATCCCTGCGAAATCGCCCACGGTTTCTTCAGCAACCTGCTGGACCGGCAGCCGGACTACCTTTTCCTGCCCCAGATCAAAGGGTCGGCGGTGAAGGGCGGCTATCCCGTATCCAACACCTGCCCGCTGCTCCAGGGTGAGCCCTACTATCTACAAAGGGCCTTTGAGGACCGCCTAAAGGACGGCCCCAAAGTGTTTGCACCAGTGCTCGACCTGGCTGCCGATACCGAGGCGCAGCTGCAGCAGTTCGTGGCGATGGCCAAGGAGCTGGGTATCCCCAAGTCCAGGGTAGCCCGCGCCTTCGTCAAGGCTAGTGCCGTCCAGGAGGAGCTGCGTCAAAGCATGTTGAAGTTGGGCCGGGAAGCGCTCCGGGAGCTTGAGAGCGACCCTGGTCGGGTCGGCGTGGTTCTTTTCGGGCGGCCCTATAGCGCTTATGTACCTGAGGCAAACAAGGGTATCCCCCATAAGTTTGCTTCCCGCGGCATCACCGTGATCCCGGTAGACTTCCTGGATCTGGAGCAGATGCCCACCAAAGAGCATATGTATTGGTCTATGGGGCAGGTCAACCTTAAAGGGGCGGAATTTATCAAGAGCCACCCGCAGCTGTTCGCGACCTTCATCACCAATTTTTCCTGCGGTCCCGACTCTTTCGTGGTGGGGTACTTCAAGGATATTCAGGGTCGGAAGCCGTCCCTGATTCTGGAGCTTGACAATCATACCGCGGACGCCGGTGTCGAGACCCGCATCGAGGCCTTCCTGGACATTGTCGCCCGCTATCGCAACCTCCAGACCAAGAAGCTGATCGCCGGCAATGGGGATATCACCCGGCCGGGACAGCACAGGATCAAGGAACTCAACACCACCCTTAATTATAACTGGGGACCGGAGATCTCGCTCTTCGATCCCCGCTTACGGGTGGTCTTCACCTCCATGGGCCAGTACAGCACCCAGAGCCTGGCGGCCGTCTATCGCAGTCTGGGCATCAACGCGACAGTCTTGCCGGTCATGGACGAGGAGGACCTGAAACTGGGGCGCGGGAACACGACCTGCAAGGAGTGCCTCCCGCTGCAGCTGACCACCGGGTCGCTACTGAAGTATCTGCGCGACGAGCGGCCGGAGGGGGAAATCACCGCCTACTTCATGCCCACGGCCGACGGCCCCTGCCGTTTCGGGCAGTACCAGGACTTCCTCCGCGATTTCATCACCAAACAGGGGATTGAGGACGTTACTATCCTCAGCGTGTCCAGCAGTGACGGCTATGGCGGCCTGGGAAACGAGTTCGTTAAACGTACCTGGAACGCGATCCTTCTCTCCGACATATTTGAGGACCTGCATTACGCCCTGCTGGCCCTGGCTGAGGACCCAACGGCTGCCCTCCGGGAGCTCCAGGCCGGTTGGGAAACCGTCCTGGAGGGTTTGGAGCAAGGCGGCGAAGAACTGCTCGATGCAGTCAGGCGAGTGGCTTCCCGGCTGCAAACAATCCCACGGAAAATGGCCCTGGAGGACGCCCCCCAGGTGCTGGTGGTGGGCGAAATCTATGTACGCAAGGAAGGACTGTCCCGCCGCTGGTTGCCGGAGCGGTTGGCCGAACAGGGCATTGTGGCCCATATAGCGCCCGTCCAGGAATGGATCTATTATGTAGACTGGCTGGTGGATAACGGACGGTTACCCGGAGTCAAGGGCTTCAAGGCCAAGCTGGCTCGTAGAATCAAGCAACACATCATGCGTAAGGCGGAACGGACGATCAAGGGTATCATGGCCGAAACCGGCTGGTTTATACCCCGGGTGGTGGATGTGGACCATGTGATCAAGACCGGTGAGCGGTTCATCTCTTCCCATATCAACGGCGAGGCCATTCTGACCGTCGGCGGTCCCCTGGCCGAGGTGGGGGAACAGTTCTGCGGCGCCATTGCCATCGGGCCGTTCGGCTGTATGCCCAATCGCCTCAGCGAGACGATCCTTAGCGTGACCATGGACCGGGAGCACGTCCTGCCATTGCGCAACTCCCCACGGCTGGAGCGGATCATGCAGGAAGTGCCCAGCCTGCCTTACCTGACCATTGAGAGCGACGGCAATCCCTTCCCCCAGATCATCGATGCCCGGCTGGAGACCTTCATCCTGCAGGCCCACCGCCTGCACGAGGTGATGCAGCGCCACCCGGCCCGGACTTAGCACCGCCCGC
>SDBV01002349.1_pt1 | contig 28238 bp, 66 predicted proteins | sample 2277081 | NCBI WGS metagenome assembly SDBV01 (sample SAMN10402039, study PRJNA504765) | marine sediment metagenome | isolation source: marine sediment core GS10_PC15, 223 cmbsf | place: Arctic Ocean: Southern Knipovich Ridge | collected 2010
ATTATTGCGCATTGAAAAGTTCCGTTAGTAAATATTCCAACTGCTGAATTAGGAGAACAACTATCTGCTACGAGATTAGTATAATTTAAATTCCAATTTTGAGAACTTGCAGCAAGTTGTGAGAAGTTTACATCTCCAAAGAAAGTATCAGCAGTAATGTTAAAATTTGTACCAATAATATTTGTTTGTAAATTTATTGGAGATAAACCACCCAAATCACTTACATTTAATTGTTGAAAAAAACCATTCGCCCATTGTAATTGTTCTGAACCAACTGTTCCAGTATTATTTACATTTGGTAATAAATTTGCAGAACTTACATTAATAAAAGAAACATTATCAGTTGTATTTAAATCTTGATCAAATACTGTCCCTCCAGAAACTGAAAGAAGAAAATCAAATATATTTGCCATTAGAAAATCAAAAACAGTTTGATTTAAATGAAAAAATTCATCTGTTGCTCCTCCTTGAATAGATGCCAAAGAATTATGTGGAATTTGTGTTGAAACATTTAAATTATCCCAAAAATCTGAAGAGTTTGCAAAAGGAACTACAAAACTTGATAATTCTACTGCTGGAGTTGACATTTGATTTTCTTCACCCATCTTAACTACTGGTTGCTCTGCTGAAACTATTGCAATAAAAAAAATAAAAGAAAAAACAACAAGAGATAAAACTAAAATACTTGGTGTCTTAGTTCTGTTCTCTTGTTTTTTCATTTTAAAAAAATTACATTAAACCACTATTCTTCAATCCTGCTGCTGCGATTCCAATTGCTGAAACTGCTACCGCCAAGGCGAAGAAAAGAGTTGTCAATCCTATTAAAGTATCTGCAGCTCCAGTAACGTTTCCGTCAAGTTGAGCTAATCCTACTTGCTGTGCAACTGTTGGTAGTAAAGCAGTACCTACAAGAATAACAATGAATCCCCCTATTATATTTCCTAACATCTATTATCAACTCCTGAGTCCTAAAGTTAAAACTTTATAATAGTTTAAACTATCCTTTCTTTAAAAACATGAGGTATGAAAAATTACATGTAGATTATTTCCATCTCATTTATAAATAAAGGATATTTTGTATTTAAAAGAGAAAAATTTCATGGACTCATCAGAAGAAGAGGCAACAAAATTATCTAAGATTAATTCTGCATCATTAATTAATCTAAGGATTCATAATCTTTGGTTAAATGTAAATAGATTTGCCTCAGCTGGAAGATATTTCGAATGGAATACTGAATTAGATAGAATTTATTGTGAATTGTCTGGAGATATTAAAGATGGTAGTAAAAACAAAAAAGATGAAGATAAAAAAAGTGTTCCAGATGAATTTAAAGAGTTAAATGAAAAAGTTTCAGAAAAACTAAAGGAATTGAAACCTTTAAAAGGTTTTGATAAACATTCTGAAGATCAGAAGACAAAGATGAGAGAAACGTATGAAGCAATACTTAATAAGGAAATATTTCTTAGAAAATTAATGAATAAGCAAGGTAAAGGAACAGCTTATGAAGATAGTTGGGATGAATATATTAAAGGATAATGAAAAAAATTAAAAACCGAAAAGTGAGAGTTAGAATACCTCTTGAAATAAAGGAAAAAATAAAAATCAATGTAAAAGTAAATAATTATGAAAATATTAAAGGTACAAATCAAAGATCATATGAGAATATAATAATAAAGGTCAATGGTAAAAATGTCTTTGAACATAGACATATTTGGGAAAAACATTATGGAAAAATTCCAGAAAACTATTTTATTCACCATATAAATGCAAATAAAAAGGATAATAGATTGTCTAATTTAATGCTAGTTACTAGGGAAGAACATGGAAAACTGCATAGGATAATCAATCTTAATAAAAAGTTATCCTGTAAGGCGATTAACTAAAAGAAAATGGGAGGAATGTCTTACAAACTTAAAGATCCTGTAACAAAGGAACAAATTTCTTATTATATGGAAGGAAGATTGATTTTTTTATTAGATTATGTTAAAAACTTGATTCAAAAGAAAGATAAAGACTATGTTATGATTATCGACGGATATGAAGGTGCTGGAAAATCTACTTTAGCTGCTCAATGTGGTAAGTATGTTGATCCTTCACTTGATTTAAAGCGTATCTGTATGACTCCTGATGAATTTAAACACGCAATCATTAACGCAAAGAAAGGTCAATGTGTTATATATGATGAAGCTGTTACTGGAATGACCTCTGGAGAATCAATTGCTAAAGTCGGAAGAATACTAAAAAGTTTAATGATGCAAATGAGACAAAAAAATCTATTTGTAATTGTTCTAATTCCAACTTTATTTGAACTTAATAAGTATGCTACACTAAGTAGAGCAAGATTCATGTTACATGTCTATGAAAGCCAAGGTAGGATGGGGTATTTTGTTGGATTGAACAAAAAGGCTGTTCGTATGACTTATTTAAAAGGTAAAAGAACACATTCATACTCTATAAAGTCAAAATTCACTGGAAGGTTCTATGGTAAGTTCGCTTTAGGGGAAAAAACAGAAATATTATACCGTAAGAAGAAACAATTGGCTTTAGAAGAAAGTTCTGAGGATGAAGAGGCAGGTAGTCAAGGAAAAAGATGGGGCTATCAAAGAGATTTCCAACTTTATAGACGAAATCAAGAGGGAATGTCTTCTGAGGCATTAGAAGAGGATAATAGAGATGCTCCTTTCCCATTGTCTCGGTCACAGATAGGGAAAAGGATACAAGTTATGAAGGCTATGCTGGAAAAACAAGATAAAAAGCTCGTATCTCAGCCTCATTATAAGTATTAATAATAGTTTCAAGAAAAAAGATTTTTTGGTGAGTTAGCTCAAGGGTTGTTATTATTTTTGAGTTAAAACAAGCCGACTGACTTATAAATATGAGAAGTATTCTCTAAATTAACTACAGGTTTATTAATTTCAATGTAGGGATGCCTTCCAAGATGGTAAATAATAAGGTTATAATTTTCCATCTCCTTTAATACAACATGCCAAAATACTTTTTTAACTCTAAAGTATCTTGAGAAAATATTAAATAATTCCACCTTACTTATATTTCTAAATTTATAATTCCTAATCAATGCTTCATGTATTATTAAATACATCAAGGGAGTTCGTTCTTCCATTCTTCACTTACTTATTTATCTAATCCAATTTAAATTAGAACCGCCAAATGCTTCCTTGCAATTTTCTAAGTTAATGAGATTATCAAAACAACCTATCAGAGTATTTATGTTGGAAGTGTATTCAAAGACAACACCTACAATTATAACTACGATAAACAACCATAGGAAAAAGTTTGCCCAACTCCCTCCAGTGAATAAGTTAAACCAGTTGATAGTTCCATCTTCATTCTTCCAAGGATAAACAATATTCCAACCAAACATCCCTTTCTTCAAGTGAAGTAATTCATTATTGATTACAACTTTTTCTATCATTGTCTTGCTGCGAAAATGTAACTTGCTATAACCATAACAAGAATCCCCAATCCTAAACCCCATAAAGGTAACTGAACCATATCTCCACTACCAGACATCTTCCATCCAATGAGCATAGCAGTAATAGATCCACTAGCAAGGATAAGAAATCCAGGAGACAATATAACTTCTTGGTCAATCATTTTATAAAACCTCCTTTTGCATTTTATCTATCTTTTCAAATACGTTTCTCTTTTGAATTGCACCCAACAGTTGAACGGAAGTAACTCCCGTAACTCCGAGTAAGATTATTAGAACCCACCATAGCTTTTGAATATTATATATTGCAATAGCTATACCACAAAATATACCTAACAATATAATCTTTGTAGAGGTTACAGTTATTCTTGTTTGTTGAAGTGGAGTTACCTTTTGTATTCCCTCTTTCCATCTTCCCATAAACTCTTTACGAGTTAATTTATTTCCTTGTTTATCTTTCCAAACTTTCATTTTATGTACTCTGTTTTAATTAATTCTCCTTGAGTGTAACACTCACAAATCCCTTCAAAGTCATAATAAATATAGGAATCAAATTCATCATCCCCACAAACATTATACACACATTGGTTCTCTTTATCAATTTCTGAAAATCCTATTCCAATAATACTAATGAAAAATATAGTTTCCAATATGAATAATACAATGAATACTATCGCAGTTACTTTCCAGCCGTTCATATTAATATCCTCTCATAAGACTAATTTTTCTCATAGCTCCACCAGTCTCCTTCTTAATTACTTTTTTCTTAGGTTTATTCACAAGTTCTAAACTTTGTGAATCAATTGCTACACCTTCAGGAACCTTATTATCTTTACCAACCTTTGGAACTACATCATATTGAATGCATCCATTAATAAACTCGGTTTTAGATGTTGCTACTCCAGTAAATCCAGTATGTTTACATCTTACCTTGTCACCCAATTTTATCTCTTCCATTTTAAACTAACCTCCCTTGCAAATTATTCAAAGCCCATAAAAGAATCGCTGTACCGAACAACATTCCCACTATGAAGCCGAGTATGAAAAACAATATTTTACCTATCATTGTTTGCCTAACTCCTCTAATAGTTTTCTATCTTCTAAAAGGACGATACAAAAAGCTATTCTTAATTTTCTTATGAAGGGATCTGATTCTTTACAAGCTTCTTCATACATTGTGATTACTCTCTCTTGATATATTGAAATCATTTTCTCTGCACAATTGGCTGAATATATGATTTAATTAACATTTTTCCCTCGTTGAGTTTTATTCTTTTTTGCACAATCTTTGGGTTTTTCTTTATTTTCAGTATCTATTTCTTTTAAATTCATAAACCAACATCCATTAGAAATCATTTCTAATACCTTTGCTTTTGCATCACTATAATTATAAAATTGAAAATTTTGTTCTTTTAGTTCAATTACCCATTTTTTCATTCTGGCACCTCACTTGAATTGCGAATCATTCTAACATATTCTTGTTCCATTTAATTTGTTATAGTAAATATCATCAGAACACGCATGATGATCCCAACAAAGAAAATACATTTTCCCATAATCTTCTGGGCAAAATATTTCAGTATATTCTTTATTATTAATTATTTCAATAGCATATTCATAAGCTGTATTATTATAGTTAAATAAACAAAGCATTTGATTATAAGTATCTCTTGATGGTTCAATCGGGAATCCACCATGATCATGGCAGAATATTCTTTTTTCATTTAAACTTTTCCCCATATTTTCAAAACTAGGTACTCCATAAACAATTACAACAACTAAACAAAGAAAAAAGAAAAATGCTATTACATAACAAATTGCTACAAACCTTTTAAAAAATTTATCTTCATCCATTTCCATTTTCCCCTAAATTGTGAATTAATTTTACAAATCTAGATCCAGAATAATAAAGTAAACTAACCCCAATAAATGTAAACATAATTCCAGAATAAATTATTAATGCTCCTTTAAATCCTAACCAAATAAATTCAATCATGTTCGTTCTCCTTCAGTTATGCGTTCTTTTAATTCTTTTTTTGCTAATCTCAAAGCGTAATTTACATTTGACATTGAAAAAAAATCTTTTGTATATCCTTTATCATTTTTGAATTTCTTTATCCTTTCATTTGGCATCCACTCATCAATCAACTCCAAGACTTCCTCTTCTCTTTCAATCCTTCCAAATTCTTTTCCTTCTTCAAAATCCTTTATTCTTTGTTTATCTTTCATTTTTCTTTCATATTGCGAACTTTCTCTTTTCTTGCTTCTTCAAGTAACCAAAAATATGTTAATTCTCCGTAAAACAAATCCTTAAAAAAAGCAACTTTATGATGTGTTGCAGAACTCATCACTAAACTTTCATAAACCTTTTTAGTTATTTGTTTCCATTTCTTTCCTCTTAATTCAATAATCATTTTTCATTACTCCTTTGGTTTACTTTGCGTTGTTTCAAAAAATCTTTCAATTTTTTATCATAATCTTTTCTATGTTTCATTGTTGATTCTTTATTTGAAGATGGAGCAGAACCCAATATAATTCCTGATCTTATTCCACCCTGCCTATATTTTTTAACTTTAAGTTCAGTGAATACTTCTTCCATAATTTTATCTTGATTTTCATCTGAAAGATAATAACCCATAAAGAAATTAGGCATTCTTCCTTCACCACTTGAAACTATTTTCTCAAAATCTCCTGATGGTTCAGATTGTTTGAACATTCTTCTGTAACATTCATTAAAAACTTCATTAACTTTCTCTTGGTCATTCATATTAAAAAATATCCCGAGCCCCCTCTATTGCTTTAACTGGATTTGCGTGGAGATACACTCCTGTTGTATCTAATCTTGAATGTCCCATTAACATTTGTATTTCGTGTAAAGGTCTGTTAGCTCCTGCGAGATGTGATCCAAAACCATGTCTTAAAGTATGAAATGAAATTGGTTTGTTTAAAACTTCTTTTCCGAGTTTTGTAACAAAATCTTGTAATGCTCTTCTTTTCAAATCTAAAGGCAACATATCCACTGCAGATTGATTTAGCCTCTTAGGTCTTGGAACAACCCTATCTTTTTTTCCTTTTCCACTTATAATCCTTATAGATGATGATTCAACCATTTCTTTTTTCAAAGGTGGAACTCTATCAATCCATCCAACGATTTCACTGATTCTCATTCCTGCTTCAAATCCTAAAAGCATTGCAATCCTGTATCGTTTGAATCTAAGTTTTTTACTTTTTCTCCAAGCGTATCTTTCTAAATCTTTTGCAGTAGTTAAAAGCTGCTCAAATTCTTCTTGTGTTATTATCTTTGGTAATTTTTTCATCTTCCATAAGTTGCCTCAGCTGCTAACCATCCAAGAGCAAACCCTCCAGACATTAAAAAAATAAAAGATGTCCAATGATCTAAAGTATACCCAAAGAAAAGTAAAAGATTAATTATAGTTATATAAATCATTGCCAGTACAAAATTCCAAAAATTATTCCTTTTTCTCATTTTAATTTTTCAATTTTTTTATTCGCATATCAAATAATTTACTAATCTTAAGAAGAATGATAAATGAACCAAAAGATGCTGTAAAACTTAAAAGAGATTCTAAATATCTATCATTCATTAAATCACTTACAAACATAATTATAAAGAGAATTAAAAATAAGCTGAACAAACATGATCCTATCAATACAATAAGACAGAAAATTTCATCTATTTTGTATTCTATCCTCTCTAAATCTTTATTTCTCATCTTTTATGCAGTTCTCCTTTACTCGCTTTTGCCATCTTTTGTGTAATTCACACGTATTTTTGCCTTATAAATTTATGTGTCTTTACATATATTGGTTAAAGTATGCAGTTTTATTTTTATCTATTTGATCCAATCCTTTCCAAACATTATCTGGAATACTTGCAATAAGCATTCTATTTTCAATATACAAATCAATCATTTTTCCTAAAGTTTGTAATTGTTCTTCTTTCATCATTTGTCCTCCGTAACACGCACTTTCTTTTGATTCTTTCTTGCCCACTCTCTCATTATCTTTTGTACAATTTGATCTTTAGCAATATCCAAAACATGATCTCCAAGTTTGCATATTTCACAACCACATTCAATATCTAATTTCTTACATCTCATTTTCGTGCCCCACTTGAATTGCGAATCATTTTAGAAATCTACTCCTTCTTGTTTTAATCTTTCTGATAAACAATCATAACAATAAGGAAAATCATTCTGTTTAATTCCAAATAAAAATTTGATATTAAAAATATATGTTGCCTTTTTTCCACAACCAATACATATTTCATCTATTCTTTTCCAATTTATATCCATTACTCTTCACCTCCAAAAGTTTTATCTTGACACTCTTGACATAAACCTGAAATATGAAATTCTTTCAAACTTAATCTATCTTTGAATTTTGTAATATCAATCTCACAACTACAAAAAGGACATCTATTACTTCTTATCCTCTCTAACTCTTTAGGAAAAAATAATCCTAATTTTTCATTAACCATTACTTTTATCTCCTGAATTGCGTCTTTCTATTTTATCATTAACTATTCTTCTTTGTTCTTCATCCCATATAAATTCTTCACAATCACAAGTTTCTACTCTACATTTACCATAAACAATACAATCTTCTTCAGCTATCTCTGAATGGTATCCTGAAGCATGGTCGCAATTTTGACAAATATATCCTCTAGGCATTTCGTCTCACCCCTACTTTGTGTTTTTCACCAGAACAACCAACACAAACTTTAGATGAACTAGTTATCCTTTTTCCTTTGGGTTCTAAGTTTTCTACAATCCTCAAATTTCCAGTTGGTTCTTTATGTTTAGTTTGTTTTTTACATTTACTACATGTAATCATGTTCGTCTCTCCCCTACTTTACGTTCTTTCAATACAAACCAATAATCAAATACAAATATTGAAATCATAAAAATAATTCCTGGAACAATCCAACCCTTAATAATTGAATTAAAACTTTGTGTAAAAACAATACCAATATAAATTATCATAACAAAAACAAATCTTTTAAAACCTAATTCTAATCTTCTATTCATGTTCGTTCTCCTTCAGAAAGAAGTCGTTTTAATTCTTCCAATTTTCTTATATGATATTCAATCCCATCTACTTCATTATTCCATTCATTATAATCTGAATCTTCATAATGAGAAGGATGATTTTTTAACAACTCTTTTCTAATTGAATTTGCTATTTCTAAGTCAGTTTTAATTAATTCTAAAATATTTGATAATATCTTTTGTTCAGCAATTTTAGACCAATCTAATTTTTTATGTTTCTTATACTCTGAATCAATCCTATTTTTAATCCACATCTTTACTCCTATCTTTCAAATTGCGAAATTGTTTTGATATTGCTTCACTCAATTCTTGTTCAGTATAAACTTTTTGTAGTCCTAATATTTCCCTATGATATTTCATGTGTTGCAGAGTATTTCTTTTTGATCTTCCACCATCTATTTCTTCCTTCATTACAAAAATAGTCACACCACAAAATCTACATTTACCCAAATCACATGAGGGACATAACACTGTTCCACCCATACTTGCATTATGAACTGGTTCTCCACAAGATATACAAGGTGCTAATTCATCATACTCTACTTCTCTATCTCCATAAGTTACTTTTTTCATTTTAACAGATTACCTTGTATTTATCTGGATCCCACGCCTTTTTACCACAATTACCACATGTTGGTGCAATCTTATAGCCTGACCAAACCTTAGGAATTGTCTTAGCTTTGCAATGTGGACATGGATTACCTTCTATCATTTCCAGTTCCCTTTCCATTTACTTCACGAAATTTTTTAAAAAATTTCAATTCACTTCTCTTTATAATTAAAGGAACAGTTAATACAAATCCAATCAAAAATAACCCTAATCCAACTATTAAACTTTCTCCCCCTAAACTCCAATCCCAATTTGAAAAACCATTATTCATTTCTCATTACCTCTTTGTTTAGTATTACGAACTTCTTTTTTGAGTGAACTCATAGAATCGCAACGAACTAATGAAGGATAATCTATAATAATTTTACAATATGTCAATGGTTTTTTGAAATTATTTGAGTTTATTGCTCCACGAATATCAAATTCTCCTGTAATTATTATTTCCTCTGTCATTCTCTTTGTCTCCCTTTGGCGAATTCTTCTTCCCAAGTTTTGTCATAATGTCCATTAATAAAATCAAGTTCTCTTTTCAGTTTATCAATTTCTGAACGATGATTTTTGATAAAATCTTGCATTTGTTTTATTCTATATTTTATCATTTCTTTTCTATCTTTTTTTTCTTTTTCCATTAGTCTCCTCCGCCTCTTAAAGCGTTCCCTGTTTTATCTGTGAGTGGTGGTTCTGGACTAAGATAATCCTCTGTTTCACTAATTTGATTTTTTAACAATTCATAATCTTTTTGAGAAATCTCACCTTTATCCATCAAAGCTAATGCTTTCATTATCGCATGTTGATTTTCTAGAATTAATTTCTCATTCATTTATCATTACCTCTCTATAATGATTAATTAATCTAACAATAACATCATCATATGTTTCTCTTGGATGAATTTTTAATTTATCAAGCATAAGTTTTGTGTCAGAATGAATTTTTACTAATTTTGTTTCCGCCATGTTTATCATAGTAAACTATGGTTTATAAATACTTATATTATTTCTAATGCGAATTTAATCTTTTATTTTTCAGATGTTTATCATAAATTTCTGATGTTTTAAGACTCAATGTTTTAGATAAATTTATTCTTTTTTCCATCTTACAAAATTTACATTTTTTAGATTGTTCTTGTTTTTGTTTTCCACAATTACAATCATTGTATTTTACTATCTTTATTCCTTTAAAGTCATTATAATTTATCCTTAATAGTAAAGTTAATTTCCTTTGAAATTAATCTTAATCTTTCTTTGATTATTTTATTCTTTAACACTTCTTTTTTAAGATTTTCCTTTAATTTTTTTATTAATTCTTTATCTTTGATTTTAAATGCTCCCATAATATAAGTGCAGCTTCTTCGGTAAAACATTCAGCTACAGTCACGTAAATCTTCTCATCTCTAGCTGTACGTCTACATACTAACCAAAGCTGATCTCTTCTACAGTAGTTTATGATATATTCCATTTTATTTGATTATGAAGCGCCTAGAGAGAATCGAACTCCCATCTCTGAGTTACAGGCTCAGTATTCTACCATTGAACTATAGGAACGTATGAATGGGAGCCTCGATGTAAAAAAGAGGTGTTTAAGCCAATTGTGTCAAATCCAGCTCCCTTGTTTGACTATGAACCCCTTGAAGCTCTCATTGGAGTGCAATTCCTAAAGAACTCCGAGGGGTCACCTTAACAGCAGCTAATGATGCCTGTTAAGTATGAATGAGGGTCTCGATGTTATCTCCATCTTACTCCAACCCTCGCGGTAAGTATAAACACCTCGAAGGAATACTAAAAACTCCGAGGTGGGTGATAAGGTAGTTCAATTCCTTAACTATGAATGCGGGTCTCGTTTATGAATTAAAGAGGTTTAAATTAAGACATGATAAATCTTACTCCAACCCGCGCGGTAAGTATGAAACCCCCTCCTCAATGGTGGAGGGGGGTATGATGTTTTTATGGATGTAAAAACTATTCTAATTTCGAAATTCTTAATGAATCAACTTCTTGTTTTGTGTTTGGATTTCTCGCTAACACTTTTTTAAAAGTTACTTTCTTTCCAATAACTTCTTTCGGTGCTGAAATTCCATTATTCTTCAAGAAAACTTTGTTAGTTACATTCAAACTGAAGATAAATTTATCTTTACCTTCATTTCTTTCAAGTTCCAAATCCATATCTTTTCCTGAGATATTAATACCCACACAATCAAATGATTCTTCTTGTTCATTTAAATTATCTGCTTTCAGATAATTGCTTAGCAAACCGTCCCAAGATTCAACTGATGTTTGATTTTCTGACATGTTTTATTCCTCCGTATTTAATTTTGAAAACCGCTACTTATCTTTGATTTATTTCTTTCCATTGAAGTGTAATGTAAATCTTTTCCAACTTTGACAAAGTGATATTCATTCCCAACATTATCTGTGTAAGTTACTTTGTGGTCTTTAGCTTGATGTAAAGTTAAATAATGTGCATTCAACTCTTTTTTTGTGTATATTTTATTTTCTAGTTTCATATTAAATTTTTTCCTGCGAGTTTTTCTGCATGTTCATTTATTCTTTGACAAAGCGCTAATGCTTGAACATAAGATATTCCTAAATCTTCCCATTCAACTTCTTGTTCTTTCAAATTTTTCATGAATTCTTTGAAATCTTCTAAATAAAGATAAGTTGGTTTTGGATCTAGACATTCATCTTTAATGTAAATACCACATAAACAAAGAATCTTTTCACTCAAATTGAAGGCAGAGCCCCCTGTGGTCGTGCCATTATCAACACTGCCACTTTTACGAGATAATCCGTCTGAAGGCTCTTTGTCGAGAGGAGGTGAGTCCAAAGGACTATGATTTAAACATGATGGGCATAATTCCATTGTCATTACATTTGGTTTAATCTCTTTCCACTTCCCACAATCTAAATGTATCCAACCGTAAATTGGATGATTAAAATGAAAGAATTTTCCACAACGTTTTGTTTTTGCGCGGTCAGTTTCCTTCATAAAACTAGTATTTTCCCTAGAGTTTAGGTGTTTTGCGCGGTTTTCTTCAGGTATGAATTCTTTGCAATCAATAAATCTATCAATCCAAACAGGATGATGTTCTTTTTCATATCCACATTTTTTACATTTCATTTTTATCTTATATCTAACTTTTAATTTAAATATTCCTGGTCTTGGAAATATATTCTACAAGAGGCAGGATCATGCAAATCAGGAAGGGTTACACTGCAAATACCCCCCAGACCCTGAAAATTAACGAGGGATAAAGTGTCGGTGATTGATAACTGACCCCGTACAGTATTTACCCCTTGTAGATTATAATTATTCATTTTCATTTCCCAAGTCTTAATAACCAATCTTCTGGGACTTCTCCCATTTTAATCATGTTAAAACATTTAGTACAAAATTCTTTGCTATCAATCAACGCATTTGCTTTATTAACACAACCTCTAGTTGAGCATTTCTTCTTCCCTATTTCTTTCACATTATTTACTGATCTTTCCACCATGATTTTTGATTCATACTTTTTAATTTACCACATCTTTTACATCTAGTTGATTCTATATTTTTAAATTCTCCACACTCACATCTATCTAATAAAGGATCTCTGTCCCTGTTGTCTATTATCATCTTCTTTTATTTCTTAAGCGTCATCTATCCTAAAATAGGATAAATTATCCTGTATATATTTTGTATTACTTTGTATATACAAGTATATACTTAATAGTAAATTACTATTAAATTAATGTTAATATAACATTATTGTAATGCCTAATTTAATTTAAGCCCTCCATTTCCCTCCTCTGTCGTTCTTCTGCAAGATAAGAAGTTTCTTCATCATCATCTTCATAATTATCATCATCAGATAAATATTCTTCAGTTTCATCCATATCTTTTTTATCTAGATTATCTAGATTATATTTATTATATTTATTATATTTAAGTTGTGAATCAATATTAGAATCCTCAATAATATCTTCTTTTTTATTTTTTATTTTTTTAATATCTACATTCAAATATTCTAACTCCCCTATTATATTTTTAATATTAATTTCTAAAATATTTATTGAGAAAAAATTATATTCTAAAACTTCTTTATTAATCAATCTTTGAAAATCTCCTATTGTTTTTAAAAAATCATTAGCTTTACTATTAAATATTCTAAATCTATTTCTATATCTTTTATTTTCCTCATTAATAATTTCCCTTGTTCTACTCACATTTGCATTTTCTTTTTCTATCCTGTCAATTATCTCTACTTCTTTATTTTTTATTGAATCAATATCTAATGATTGAGCTACACTTACACTTATTTTTCCTTCTTTTATTTTTTCTTGAGTATATGGACTAAAAGCTAATAATTTTAATCTACCCATAATATAATATTTATCTTTTCCAAGTCTCATACAAATATCATCAATAGAAAATTTATTTATTTCAATTAATTCTTTGAAAGCATTTGCTTCTTCAATTGGGGTTAATTTTAATTTATGTATATCTGTTGTTAATTGAGTTATTTTTTTATTTTTTAACTTATCTAAAATTATACAATCAACAAATTCTAATTCTTTATTTTGTTTTGAAATATATTCTATTGCTCTATATCTTCTTTCACCATCAATTAATTGATATTTTCCATTATTTTCAATAACTTTCAAAGGTTCTATTAAACCTTCTTTTATTATTGAACTAATTAAATCTTTAATTTCATTGAATTCTTTTCTTGGTTGATTCTTATCTGTTTCAATGTCTTTAATATTAATCTTTTGAATCTGCATCTATTCCCACCTTTTTTAAATATATTTCTTCTTTTGTAGCCCTAGATTTTTCAATTGACGATGGATTTCTTGGATAATATTCTCTTGTAAATTGACGAGATAAAATTCCTACTCTTTGCATGAAATTATATAATGCTCTTGAATTTTTTGGAAGATCAGCATTAAACTTTTGATTATACTCTTGTATTAAATCTTTCATATACATATCTTTATTTTCTTGTAAAAATATTACTTGTTCATCAGGATACTTAATACTTCCAATTGGTCTTCCAAATTTTATGTTTGTTTCTGTTTTTAAAATTTCTTTTAAAATTTTTAATTCTGTTTCTAATTGATATATTTTATCTTTAATTTGTCTTTCATTCATCATTTTAATTATGTTCCATTATCAAATTTAATTGAAATTGCTTCACTTAATTGTTTCTCTCCTTCTTTTTTACTACATCTCATTGTTCGCTTTACTGCCCTTTAATTTTATATCTCTACCTTTTTTGTATGGAAACTTACGGTTTTCTTTCATTTTATGTTTTTTTGTTGGTCTAAGCTCTGAATCGTCCATTTTCACGTTTTAAAGCATCACCACTAGCTTTTATTCAGATTCTGCTGCTTTATCTAATAATTTAAAAAAATCATTAATAGAGATTCTAAAGTGTTTCCCAAATTTATTTTTATACAAATTAATTCTTCCTTGTATGTAAGTTGGATCTTTTTCTAAAAGTTCTTTCGTTTCTAAAAGAAAAGAAATTTCTGCTTTTGAAATTTCATTAAAAGATTTTTCTTTCTCAACTGATTCTTTCTTTTTATTTTCTAAATTATTAATTAATTCTTTATAAAGTTCTATTTGTTTTTCTATAAGATCCAAGTTAATATTATTGTAAAGTTTATCTTTTACTGATTCATTAATAAATTCATTCATATTTTGTTTTGTTTCTTTCAATTCTTTCTGGACTTCTGCCAATAAACTTAAAGGAATTCTCGCAGAAATTGGTATTGTTTGTTCTCTTTCCATGAATATTTTACCTAAGTTTCCAGTGGAACTTTCTCCATTTTATTTTTTTGGATAGTTTTTCTGTATACATTTGTAAACATTGTTGTATACAAATGTAAACATATTTAAAGAAGTGTTTATATGGGGAATTATAACTTTTGTGGTTGTATTGTATTGTATTGTATACAAAACTTTTCTTATATATATATATATCTCGATAATTCTCCACTGGAAATAGAGGTCTAATCATTTTACTTCCTCTTGCATTACATCAATTTCAGATTGAGCAAATGTAACTCTCTTACCAAATTTATCTATTATAGAAATAAAGACTATTGGTTTTGCTGATAAATCAACATCAATAATAGTTCCAGAATAATGTCTTTTATTTTTTAGAATTATAAAAACTTTCTTGCCATCCCAATACTTCCATCCTTCCATAATCTCCCCCTCATTGTTTACTTACAATTCTATGACTTATAAATATATCGTGAATTATTAAAACTCCCTTAGAGATTTACTAGAGTTAAAATAGGAGAACTCTCTAAGGGAGCCAAAAGAGAGTCGCCGTTTTTGAGGAGGCGAATATGATTATTTTTTGAAATCTTTTTTGACAAATCTAACTGATTTTGAACCAGATGGAGAAACCGTAACAGCTCTTGTTCTTCCATTCAGAACTTCAATCTTAAACTTATCAGTAACAAAAGGTTTCTTTGTTCTAAGGTCAAAAAACTTTAATTGTACCATTATTTTTTCTTTTCTCTAGGTGTGAAGTCAAGAGTCATCCAGTTAAAGGGCTTAAACTGTTGATCTAGTTTTGTCATCCCATTCTTAATATCAGAACTCTTCACCAATTCTATTCTATTGTGTGCCATTATAATTTAGCAGCAAACCCTGCCTGTGTTTTTAATAAACTAATTCCCACGATGTTTGTCAATCCAAGTCCAACTATATCTTTCACTTTCTTATCTTTCTTCTTTACAACTTGTAGACTTGCTCCTGTTAACCTTAGAGCTTGTGCAGCTAGTGCAACATCTAAAAGTGCTTTAGTTCCACTTACCATTGTTCATTACTTTTTTTTCTTTTTTTTAACTTTGTTTCTAGCCATTTTATGCTTTGACATTTCTAAATTTAGTTACTTCTACAACTTTGCTTCCTTTAAATCCAAGTCTAATACTGTTCTTAAATCTGAATCTAGTAGGTTTTACACCTTTTTCTTTAAAGATAGTTTCTACTTTTATTAATACCATTTTCAATTCTATAATAGAGCTTACGCTTCATATATAACTCTTATGAAGCTAACTTATTTTAGATCCAAAAACTTCTCCCTAACTACTGGAATTATGGATACTACTAAAACTGATACTGCAAATAGGATTAAAATAATTCCACCCATAGCTCTTGATCCAGAATCTTTACTAAATCCTTCAGGTTCAGAGGTGTAAGAGATCGTTATTACCTCATTAGCCATGGTTGCGTTATTAGCTCCAATTGTCCAAGTTAATGCACTATTCACAATCTGATTATTGTTAAGATGGAAAAATTCTTCTCCAACTGGATTATCAGTTGCATTGAATATTGTTATAGTTCCTTGGAAAGCTTGTCCTGGTGCCGAAATGTTAACATCTACAGCTCCCAATGTAATTGAAGCATTGGTAATTTCTACTGTGTTTCTAAAGAAACCAAGATTCTGAGCCGATGCTTGTAAAATAATCGATCCAAGGATTAGTAAAACAGCAACCATAATTAACACACCTATTCCAGTTTGTTGCGCTCTATTATTCATTTATTATCACTTCCTTGGTCTCAAATATCATTTGAAAAACATTCCCCTTTCTTTTTTTCTTTTTGAGCGTAAAAACATGTTATCTGTATTCAGAACTGGAGCGTGATTTAAGAAGATATTTTTTTGTCCTCCACTCCCTCCAAATAACATCCCCCTTGATTGTTCTAAATTTATTTTTTCCATTTTCTTCTTTATTATATCTTGTCTTCTCCTTTCAAGAAAATTTTCAAGGTTTCTTTCGTGAACACTTTTTTGTCGTTCATCTAATAACCTTTCAATCTTCCTAGCTTTTTCTGCTGCCTTGAAATCTTCATCCTTCTTTAAATTTGAAAGCAGGGAATCAAGGATAGCCATATTAATTATCTATGTTCCTATGTTTAAATATATGAGGGTTCATCTGGTAATCACCCTTGATACAGCATTTGCTGATAGCATTCCTGCGATAACTACTACAAGCAAATATATAGCTGGGAAAAAGTCTGCAAATATAACTGCAAATAATGCTAGTAAAATTATTGTTGCTCCTCTGGGAATCCTTAATACAGAAGCCATTCCTCCAATTGTTACGAATGCTAAAAACATAAATATTTCTGTACTTCCAGCTAAAGAATTGATTAATATTCCTTGTAAATCTAGTGGTTCAAAAAATGTCATTAATCTGTCCCCCTGAAGAACTCAGCCAAAGCTATAATGAATCCTGTCGTATATGGTAATAGGAAAAAGAATATAATTCCAGAAATCCACCCTTGTCCTAATGAATTTGCGTATTGCATAACTCCTATTGCAGCTTGAATAAATATAACTAATACTGTAGTTGCTAGTGGCAATAATATTATATTCTCTGGTTTTGCTCTTGTTAATAATCCAGCAATAACTGCTCCTGTTGCTGCAGCAATTGTTAATAATATTCCTGCAGATCCAAATATGAATGTAAAGAGACTTGCGTCACTGGTGGTTATCGAGGTTATTTCTCCGTTAGATCCAAATACTAATCCTAAAAGAGATAACATAGCTTCAGTTCCTGTTGGAAGTCCAGCTAGTTTTAACAAAAATATTAATCCTACACTTGTAACAACATACTTCCAGATTTTAACCATTAGAACTTAACAGCCTCCCTTACTAACATTCCCAATAAAATTACTCCCACAAATATTGTTACAAAATTATTAACTGCATTAACTGGGTTTGGCATTATACCCAATGTTACATCAAAGAAAAATACCAGTGAGAAAACAATTAGGGTTATTGCTGTAGGATCTGTTATTCCGAATTTTAAACTTACAGTTCCAGTTACTAAAATAAGAATCATAAAGATTATTATACCTAATCCAAAACTTGTTAAACCAAATAATCCCGAATTTAAGAATCTACTCAAATCATTAAAGAAAGTTAATATACTAAATCCTTCATTGTCTAAATTAAAAACCAACCAAGTTCTTGTTACATTAGTTTGGTTCCCAGTAATAGTCCAGAACAATTCCATAACTATATCTGTATTACTTCCAGTGTCTAATGTTACAGATAAAAAACCTCCAGCAGCGAGAGTAGAAGTAGTTTCATTAAATAAAGTTCCAGTAGAGTTTCTTAATACAAATCCAAAATTATCTAAATTAGAATTACTTGCATTCAAAGTTAAACTGAATTCTACAAGAGTTCCATTTAATAAAGTTGAATTTATAGGATTTATAAAATAATTAATACCTATAGTTGTATCAAATTCTGCTACTGTTGTTACAGCTCCCATAATAATTGTAAATGATGTTTGAGTTGGAACTAAAGTTGTAGATACTGTTGTAAATCCTACTTTAGAGAAAGAGAATACATAACTTGTATCAGGATCTAGGAAATAAGTAATTAAACCAGCATCATCTGTAACACCATTACTGATAAGATCTCCGTCTTTAGTTACATTTGCTGAAACCCCAGATATGACTTGCTCTGATGGATTAACTACTTGAAATGTTACAAAGATTCCATCTGCAGTTGGAAGTAAGAATAAATTTTGGGTTGTAGTTGTATTTGTTAAATTAAATTCTTGAGTGAAACTTCTTAGTTGACTTTCTGCATTGTCATAAGTTAAAGATACATTTGCTGTTAAAGTTCTATTTCCTCCACTTGTTAAACAGAATTGATAATTAAGATTTTCAGTTGTGTTTGAAAATGTTAATGAATCTATAACACTCCCACTTCCAAGCCAGAAATTCCAAGTTGTGTCAATCTCAGCAGTAATTGCTTCCTCTGCAACACTTTCATTTGTAAATGTAAAATTAATATAAGCTGGTTGTTGTCCAACTTCACAGAATTCAAATGTAGTTAAATTTACTGACTGACTACCATCATCAGTAGATACTTCTGTACTGGCAATTGAAAAGTTAAAGTGAAATAAAGTATTATTTCCACTTATTAATGGTATATCAATTGTTCTGGAAATATTAAAATCATTTCCGCCTAAACTTGTTACTGTGGCGCCAGTAAATTCTGTTCCATTATAAATTAATCTTGCAGATGTTGGGGTTGTTCCATTTGTAGTTATATTTACTGTAAATGTTTCCCTTGCTGTTTCAAATGTACTTGTATTAAAAGTTAATAAATTTTGAAAACTTAGATAATTCCAAGATCGGGAAGAACTATTTATATTTCCAAAAGTATCATTTGCAAAAAATATTATTGTTCTATTAACTGTGTTTGTTATATTAATTTGGGTTTGATTATCTAAACAAGTAACAGTTCTATTAACTCCTTCAAATTGTAAAATACAAGTATCTAAATTTAAATCACTAACAGTCCAATTTACAGAAAGATTATTATTGATTGTATGGGAGTTTATGATTTCAGTAGGAAAAGTTATATTTATTGTTGGGCTTGTAGAATCAATAGTAAATACTCTTGTTTCACTTTCTACAAAATCACTAATATTATTAACTGCTAAAATACTCCAATTATGATCTCCGTCACTAATTATTTTATTAAAAATATAAGTCCCATTTACTCCTGTCGTATTAGTTTCATTAGCAATTCCATCAATAGATAAAGTAACATTTTCAATCTCTAAATTAGGTATTATAACAGAAACATTAAAAACAACATTCTGTGGTGTCAAATTAGCATTATTTTCTGGGGAAATCAAAGTAATATTTATATCACTAGGAATAAATCTTATAATAACAACTCCATCGCCACCATCTCCTCCAAATCCCAATTGAGCAGAACCTTCTCCTCCATTACCTAAACCATCTGTTCCATCAGTTCCATTTTCAGTCTCAGCGTTAACTATTCCATCTCCCCCAGTTCCATAAGTAATATTAGTTGCATTTATACTCAGAGCTAATCCTACACCACCTAAACCTTTTGATCCAGTAAGTCCATCAGTTCCGTCAGCAACTGCTCCGCCTCCGCCACCAGAAGGAAATACCCCTCCATTAAAACTATTTCCCCCATCTCCTTGATCTCCTACTCCACCAATATTAGTTGTTCCTCCAATATTACCTGCTCCGCCACCAGATCCCCCATTCCTTCCATTACCCTCTCCCCCTGCTTCATTTTTTCCTGCGCCACCTCCACCTCTAGCGTCAAGAGTAGTAAATGAAGAATTAGTTCCATTAACTCCTGGGTCTCCAGCTGCCGCACTACTTCTGCCCTCTCCACCAGTTCCAACTACTATATTATGATTACCAACTGGTACAAGAAAATTAGAATCATTCAACACTTCTCCAGCTCCTCCACCTCCAGATGATCCGCCGCCACCTCCAGCAACAACAAGAACACTAACATTTATACTTTGAAATGTAACATTAAAAGTTCCATTGTTAATATATGTAAGAATAGTAAAAGCTCCATCAGTAGTTTCTACCGCTCCAGAACTAACTACTGCGTGTTTTTCTATTTTCTTTCCCCCAATTTTCCAAACTAAATCAAGAGTTTCATCAACGAGTATATTCATTTTCAGTCCAATAATAATCTCTCCTTTAGGAATATCTCTCGAATTGTATGGCAACCATTTTTCTATTGTTTGATTTTTTGTTCCTGACTTCACACATTGTTCTTCCATTACTTTTTTACTGTCATCACAAATATAATTTGGAACTGTATAAGTTTCTGTTCCCCAATAAACAAATTCATAATTTCTTTCAATCCTCTCCCCAGTCTTAACATTTATTATTTCAATATCTCCAATTCCATCTTCATATAAATCTGAAAAATTAGAAAAACTATACCACATCAACACAGATTCTCCAAGTTTAACAGGTCTTATTTGATCTACAGATTGATGAGATTTTAATTCAGCACTTCCCAAATCTTCATTAAATCCAAACCACTTTCCAATTCCAAAGAAATAACCATTTTCTACGATTACTTTTAGATCATTATTCTCGTATCTTAATCCATTATCCCATTCAAAAGCACTTACAGATCCAAATAAGAAGATCGAAAAAAAGATGAACATTACCATTACTTTCATATTTTTTTTGCAGTGGTGAGCTTGTATGGGCTTATTTTTTATCATTTTCTTGCTTTAATAAATTTATTTATGATTAATCCACCAGCAACAAGGAAAACTGATACAATCATCACTGGAATTACTACATCCAATCCCAAACAAATCAATTTCGTTCCATCTGAGATTGAAGAAGCATCGCTACAATTAATTCCCGATGAAGTTCTTAATAATGTAATATCTGGTTTTAATAAATTTATAGCAGACATAGCAACTATGAATATGAAAATTGCTAGTATTATTGCAAATCCTCCAGCTTGTGCTTTTTTATTCATTTAAATTTACTCCCAATAAATATTGCAAAGGCAAAAGTTAACAATCCTATTAAAAATAAGAACATTCCCATATCAACTGCAACACAAGCAGTCCTATCAAAAGTTGAGATACTAGAATTACCACAGTCCATATTAGATGAATGTATTGTTTGATTAACTATTTCAAATCCACTTGGAGCTAATCCATAAACTAAAACTATTAAAGTCATAGTTATAATAAAAGAAAAAATTAGTACCTGACCTTTATTATTCATTTTTTCTTTTTCTTCTTCTTTACTTTTGGAAAAAAACCTTTAGAAACTTTACCTTTGAATAATTTTAATTGTTTAACCTCTGTAGGAGAATCAAGTCTAAATTTTCTACGTTCTACTTGGAATAAAGGATTTACTTTACTTGGTCTAAATTTAAATGAAGCATTGAATGGTTTTATATCTTTTATTTTTGATTTTTTTCCAGTTGGTTTTAATAAGAATGATGCTTCTATATTTTTATCTACAAATTTTTGTGCTTTCTTTAATGCTCTAAATGGTGGAAGTTTTTTCCCTATAACTTTTCTTCTTTTTAATTTCATTCCAACAATAATATCAACAGAATTTTTCTTACCTAGTCTTTGAATAGCTTTTATTAAATCTGTAGATTCTACTCCCTTAGGTAATTTTAATAAAGGGATTCCTTTTTTTCTAAGTTTAATTAGCTTTGCTGGAGTTACTAATCTTGATCTTTGAGGTGAAACTAATGCAGAAAATAAAGCTTGTGCCGCTCTCTGTTTTGTTTTTGTTTCCTCAGCTAATTTCTGTGCGGATTTTGATGCTTGAAAAAATGTTTGACCTTCAACTAACAAATCTGCTTGTGCGCTAATTACTTTGTCTTTTTGTTTTTCCTGTTGTTTTGCTTGTTCAGCAGAACTAACAAAAAATACTTCTGGTTCTTTAACTTTAGCTTTTGATAATTTTTGTTTTCCTAAAGTAACTGTTTCTTTTTGGACAAATTTTTGAAATACATTTGGTGTATTTTGTTTTGGTGTTAAAACACCTCCTGTTTCCTGTTCTATAAAATCTCTGAATAAAGTTTGGGCACCTTTTCTTCCATAAGTCCTTTCTAAAAATGTTATTGCACCATCAACTTGTAGTTTTCTTAATTTAGGATCTTTTGTTTCTTTAATCTTATCAAATATTTTTCTTATGTCAGCTATTTTTTCAGATGTTGTCTTATCTACTATTTTTTTCCCAACTTGTTTAAATTGTAAATTAGTTTGAACCTTATCTAAATCAGCTTTTTTTCTATCTTGTTTTTTAAAAAAATCTTCAAGTAATTGAAATCTACCCGCTTGTCCTTTTTTACCTTTTGGGAATATTGGAAGATCTCCTTTTTTTGTACTAAAGAAAGGTGCAACAGCAACAATAGTCCCAGCTATTCTTGTTTCAGGTGCTTTTTTTGTATCTAAAGCATTCAAAGCTCCAAATGCTTGAAGTCCCAACACCGTTCCCTTTGATATAAGTGGAACACCTGCTGATATAAGTCCTCCAAGAGAAACAAGTAGAAGTACATCTTGAGGTCTTGTTGGAATAAATTCACCTGCAACTTTACCAGGTAATCCTCTAGTTCTAAGGAAATCTCTAATTTGTCTTCCAGTTACTTTCTTTTTAAATGGTTTTAATCCAATAGCAACAGCTTCTTCCCCTCCTCTTGATATAAAAAAATCTTTAACTGCACTAGAAACTTTTTGAATCTGAGTTTGTGTTGGTCTTAATCTTTCAACTAATGCTTTAGGAGCAATTACTTTTAATTGAGATGGTAATAATTCACCTTTCTTTGTTATTTCTTTAATATTTTCTAATTTAACTCCCTGTTGAACTAATTCTTGTTTTGATTTTTTAATTGCTTCTTTAATATCTGTTTCCCTTTCAGCCTGTAATTGTTTGAAGAATTTTCTTTCTTGATTTGTGTCTAATCTGAAAATTGCTCTGGGATCTTTAGATAGAAACACATCTCTTGCTTTCTTGAATGCAGATTCTGTAACTTTCTGTTTTGCTTCAGCAGCTTCAGCAACTTTAACTTGTGTATCAAAAGTATCAATTTCTTTTCTTGCTTCATCTAAATCTTTTTGAAGAGGAGATAATTTTTTTAATTCTTGACCTTTTATTCCTTCTAATTTTTGAGCTTGTTTTTCTCTTTCAAGTTTATCTTGAATAGTACGAACTTGTAATTCTTGTCTTGATAAACCTGTTAATCTTGTTTGTTGAATTTGTGTCCTTGCAGTATCAACTTGTTGCTGTTGCTGTCTAACCTGTTGTCTTTTCTGACTGACAATATTCCTTGCTTCTGAAATTGAGACCATTTTAAGTTGGATAGAGTTTTACTAAATCAATGTCAACTTTTTTTGATTTTTTTAAACCCTCTAACATATTTTTAGAAATCTTTTTTTTAGGTAAGCTAAGACTTATCTGTTTGTTGAGCTTATTAAAGATTATAGAGGCTTTAATTTTCTTCACCATATAAACTACATGTAGTTTATCTTTAAATATATGAGGGTTAGTTTTGATCTAACCAACTTAAATCTTCATCAACATCCCCTGAAGATAAATTAATTCCATAAGAAGATTTCAAAGAGGAAACAATCTGTTTAGATCTACGTTTATCATTAATATTTATCATCCATCTCTCTAATTTTCTTTTATTTTGATCTCGTAAAATAATCTCTATAGTATCTGCGTGATTGTGCTTATCAATCCAAATATTATTTTTCACTTATGCTCCAGTTATTACAGAATAAGCAATGATTCCTATTATAATGATAACTCCAATACTCATTCCCCATCCTATAGATTTCTTTAATGTGATTTTATCCCCTTCCATTCTAGCCATAACTAATTTTTGCCCATAAGTTTCATGTTCTTTTTGTAAGGGATTATAAGGATTAAGGGATCTCTTAGGTTGAAATACAAATGGTTTATTTTTGTAAAAGAAAATATCTTTTTCACTTACTGAATGAATTGTATCTCCACATTTAAAAGTTCCATCTGTAATTGGTTCTTTAATAAAATCAAGATTCTTATTATCATTAATTACAATAACAGTCATGTATCCTTGGCTCATTCTTCTCTTACTGACTCTAGCCTTGAATGGAATCTTAAATTTCTTCTTCTTCTTTTCTAACTTTTTAAGTTCTTTTTTAACTTCTTCAAGTTCTGCGATTCTCTCCTTTATTGTTTTCTTCTCTTCCATTATACACCTCCTTGCATATTATTAGTATTACCTTTTTTCTTAAACCAACCTTTATTTTCTTTCATGGGTGCTTTAAGAAGATTAGTAGATTCTCTACGCATCATTACTGCAAGTTGAGTTAAGAATCCACCCTTAGCTAATGATGTTGATGTTAATATTTCTGCTTTTTTATTAAAATAATCGGACATGTAATCCATATTTCCAATTTCTTTACAGAATAAGGCAAGTTCTTTATAAGTTCTAAGAGGTAACTTTGCTAGTCCAACTTCTTCTTCACTTAGATAACCTGTCTTAGTAGTATCATCTGAAGTTGCAACTGAATGTAAAAAACGATGAACGTTATGTTTTTCATCTGGAACTGGGGCTATACCTCCAAAACTTTCTTCCAAAAATCTTCCTGCTTCTTCAGCAGTCATTTCATCTGTCGTCATTTTATTTTATTACCCAAATTTTTAATGTTCTATACATAGTAGATAAAAATCCAACAAGTAAAATAATTAGTGAATTGAATTGTGTTAGATCTACAGTATTTATTAATAGTAAAGATATGAAAATTGGAGTTACAATTCCAAATATGAAATCACATCCTCCTAATAATGCAACTACTCCTTTGATTATTTTATTCATCGTAAGTTTATAACCTCTTCTTCTGGTGCTATGAATACTTCTCTTAATTCTGAGAAAAATTCAGGTAATGTTTTGTTCATGTATTTACAATATAATATTATGAATAAGGAGAATAAAATAATTATAGTTATTAATGAATCAAATAACGCCATCTCATTTTATTTTCCTAGGTCTAAAACCCTCCTTTTGTATTTGTTCTGGTACGTAACCGTACTTTTTCAGATCAAAGATTAGATAATCTGCTCTATCCTCCTCATTAGCAAATTCTTTCATCTTTTGTTTAAATCTTTCTATCACTTTCATCCTCCAATTTATATCATTTTCTAAATCTGGAAACTCTCTTATGACTCCATCACGATCAAGTTGTAATCCATCAATCTCTGACTTTACAGCTCCATAATTAGTCTGTGAAAAATAAACTTTCTCTCCTTCAATTGTTATTAATACTTTTTCATTTGAAAATCCAAATAATACTGTTATCATCCTATTGATTTCCTAATCTCTTTAATTTCATTTAATAGTTTACAAACTGCTTGAGTTAAAGTATAAATTTCTCCAGTTTCATTATCTTGAACTCTTGGTTCTGTAACTGTGGGTAAATCTATAACTTCAAAACTCTCTTTTGATTTATCTGAGACCATCTAATAATTCTATTCCTATTTTAATACTAATGTATGATGCAATTCCTATAAGGACTAAACCTATGGAAAAAGTATAAGCATTATCCCTTAATCCTACAATTCCAAATCTAATTATGAAAATTCCCACAAAATATAATCCAAATGTTCCAAACATCACCACCCAAGGATCTGATATCCAAAAACCAAATATAATTATTACAGCTGATGCTATTAAAATTATAAGATAAAAATCAAAAATATCTCCTAATCCTGTTGGAGTTACTTCATAAATAAAAGTTGTCGTTGCATTAAGTGTTCCATCAGAGCAACCAGCTCTAGCAGTATATTCTCCTAGAAGAATAGTATGGTTTTCCGTTATAGAAAAATTAAAATAACCATTATTTAAATTTTCCATAGCAACATTATTAATTAGAATATCTGAATCAGGAGTATTAACTGTTAAATTACAAGTTGAACTTGCAGAACAAAAACCTCCAGCATTTTCACAACTAACTTTTATATCATAAGGAGAATTTTGTTTAACTCTAAATGAAGGTTCTGCTGCACTAACTAAAGAAATCATAAACATACTCATAATAAAAATAAATAATATTTTTTTCATTTTAATCTCCAGTGTGAGTAATAATACAACTTGCATGTCCTGCTGTTGCTGTTGCAACTTCTTGGTATGCTATTGCTATCAATGAACCCATATCTATATCAACACTTTGTCCAGTTTGTGAACAGGTTGGAGCTCCTGCTGTTGTGGTGCAGGTAATTGTTGTATCTGCTCCATCATCTCTTAAAGTGAAACTTGCTCTGTCCGAACCTCCTGCCAATCCCTGATTACAATGTATTCCAGTTACTGTAATATCAAATGGAAAGTTTATTTGAACTTCTGCTTCAGATGAATCTCCTTTTGCGATTCCAAAAAACAAATTATCTGAAGTCATATCATTAGCTCCACTACTGAACCCTATAATTTGTGTTCCACTTCCACCTCCTCCAGAATTATCTGTTCCGCATGTTCCAATTCCTCCAGACCACTTTAATATTTGACCATCTGCACAATTGCTTTTAAGTTGAATACCTGTTACATTTAAATTACCAAAAATAGAAGCATTGCCACTAATATTTAGATCTCCAGTAATATTTGCATCTCCAACAATTTGTAATGAAACATTTAAATCCAAAGGAGTTAAAGGATCCCCTATTGAAATTTTATCAAAGTAAGCATAACCATCACTAAAATTCATTATTTTATCAAATCCAAATACTTTTTGAGGCATTTCAGCAAATACAAAACCAACCATTGAGATTAATCCAAATATTGTAAATACAATTAATACAGAAATAACTATTTTATTCATCTAACTCCCTCCATACTAATAAAAATATTCTAAATTTCAATTTCCTATCCTCACTAATTGTGCTGCAAATTTTGTATATACTATATCTGATACAGGCATTGAATTATCTGCTACAACTAAGGTAATATTATCTCCCACATTTAGTCTCCTAATTGTAGTTAATGCAATATTAGTAATCTTTCCTGCAGTAACAATAGTTACTTCAGTAATTGATTTATTTGCTACAACCCCATTTAACTGAGCAGCAATTATATAATTTTGATTAGCACCACCTGTCACAGAAGCTGTTAAAGTTCCAAAATAAACTCCTGCTACTTCTGCAGTTAAAGTTCCATTATCAAATGTAAATCCATTAACATCTCCTAATTCCAACCCAGTAATTTTTACAAATTCATTAGGATTTATAATATCTATATTAACACCACTTTCATCACGATTAAACACTTCAATATATATTTGATTCCCTGTAAAATTTCCAGACATATTTAAATCTCCAATAATATCCAAAGTTGAATCAGGGTTTGCTGTATTTATTCCAACAAAATTTTTACTTGAATCAACAAACAATGTTCCTGAATCTACACTTAAATTCCCTCCAACAGAAAGATTGTTACTTATATCTACATCTGTTGCAAAGATTTGGATTATTCTATTAGCCAAACTCCCTAAAAAATTAAAAAAACCTGTTCCAACATTAAGAATATCATTACCAGTCATATTTAAATCTCCCGTCATATTATCTCCTGAATCTAAAACATAACTATCATTTGTTATGTTGCTCCAAGTATCATTGTATGCTGTCCAATTTGCAACCCAAGTTGTCTCAGCAGCAGAAATTATTGCGCATTGAAAAGTTCCGTTAGTAAATATTCCAACTGCTGAATTAGGAGAACAACTATCTGCTACGAGATTAGTATAATTTAAATTCCAATTTTGAGAACTTGCAGCAAGTTGTGAG
>SDBV01002350.1_pt1 | contig 28236 bp, 17 predicted proteins | sample 2277081 | NCBI WGS metagenome assembly SDBV01 (sample SAMN10402039, study PRJNA504765) | marine sediment metagenome | isolation source: marine sediment core GS10_PC15, 223 cmbsf | place: Arctic Ocean: Southern Knipovich Ridge | collected 2010
ATTATCTACGATACGATCCTCGAACTCGATATCCGGATATTCCGATGCAACATCACGGCTGACCTCAAGCCACAGACCGTCGGTAAATTTCATGATGTTGGCTTTATGAACAGATGTCACTTTGCGACGGGCCATCTTTTGTGCATAATCGAATGCGAAACGAATGATCCGCTCGGTACCTTCGACCGAGATAGGCTTGATGCTGATACCCGTCGTATCGCTTATGGTGCGTTTCGAATGTTTATTGAGCCAGTTTATAAGCTCAAGCGTATCGTCGTTACCTTTCTCGAACTCCACGCCGGCGTAAAGGTCCTCGGTGTTTTCACGAACAACAACAAGATCGATGTCGGAGTACTTGCTGCGGACGCCTTTATAGCTCTTGCAGGGACGAACACATGCGAACAGGTTAAACTCCTGGCGAAGGTGTACGTTAATACTGCGAAATCCCGTACCGACAGGAGTTGTGATAGGTGCCTTTAGAGCGACACCATTCTTACGGATCGACGCAAGCGTTTCTTCAGGAAGCGGGGTGCCCTTGGTTTTCATAACGTCGATACCGGCTTCTGTGATTTCCCAATTAATATCGGCACCGGTGGCGTCAACACAACGCCGTGTTGCTTCCGCGATTTCCGGACCGATCCCATCTCCAGTGATCAGTGTTACATTTGTCATCAAAAAAAATCCTTAAAAAAGTACAAAACCGTTATTTTAGCTATTATTAAGCCTCTGTCAAGGATGCTATTGAATATACAAGGGCCCTGTTTTCAGCATAACAATGGTGATAAACGGGCTAAACCCGTGATTGTGCGGTTCTTTGACGGACAAATAGGGGCGTAAGAATAGAAAAGGGCACTTGGAATAAAGGAAATTCAGATGTTGCATCAATGAGCGAATAAGACTGTTATTCGTCCTGGTCCTCATCAAATAGACCGTCGATAAGTCCGGGATCGATTTCGGCGTTTTCGTCCCCACCGATAAGATCGTCAAGATCGGTTTCGATATCCGTTTCCGCCTCGACATCAATACCATCGTCTGCAGCCGTCTCTTGAACATCGTCTTCGGGTTCGATAGCGGCCAGGTCTTCAAGTTCTGTAAGATCCGCGTCATCGCCTGCGTCTTCAAAACCCAACGGATCATCGAGGTTCGTGTCTTCTTCCGTTTCTGTCAGGTCCTCGATGACCAGTTCTTCATCTTCGCTGACAACTTCAATATTAGCGAATACATCACTGCCCCTTGATCGGATCAGGTCGGTCAGGTATCCGGCATCTGTGTCATTGTTTGAGAAAATAATGACTTTTTCTGCTGAAGATGCGATCAGCTTCCTGTCGGGGCTAACATTAAGACACGGACAGCTTATCAGAACATGATCGTATTTATCTTCCGCCGCGCGCACAAGGTATTTGATATTCATGTGCCCCGAACGGACAAAATTATGGCTTGGCCAGATAAAAAGATTCTCGAAAGAAGTCTGATAAGGCATCGGCCGTAAGTATTTCGGGTTTGGCGTATCTTCAAGATCGAAAGCCTTGGCAATAGCATCCCGCCTGACGTCAAGATCGATCAGCAGGCACTTGCCGTCCATTGCAAGTTGTATGGCGACCTTAACCGGGATCGTTACCGGCAGGGCCTGGCGATTGCACGATGTAAGAAGAATACTTTTGCTCCCACTCCCGCGAACAAGGTTGGTTACATATTCGTATTGGCCGGCTGTGATCTTATGCGATGCCTTTGCTATCGACTTTTTCTTTTTGGGCCTGGGCGGCTTTTTAGCCTTTGCAGGTTTGACAGCCTTTACCTTCTTTTCTTTTTTGGCTTTTACTTTAACTGCCTTCGGTGCTTTGGCAGGCTTGGGTTTTTTCTCTTTTTCAGGTTTGCTTTCTTTCGCAAGGGCCATTGCTTCCTTTGCCGCAAGCTTCTGCTGTGTCTTTAGCTCTTTGGCACGCTGTTTTTCTTCTTTGGAGGGCTTTTCTGTCTCCTCGTCCGTCTCGTCCGAGTCCCCCATAACAAACCACGCCACTATCGCACCTACTACGATTACAACACCGCCTGCGCCAAGCAAAAGTATCTCCTTAGGAACTCCCCACAACGCTAATATGTTTAGTGCTTCCATCTGCATATACCATTTATATTAATTTGTGCCGCAAAACCTTGCCAGGTCCCTTGCGACTATTTCGGAAATGATCCGCTGTTGAAGATCATTTACCTCTTCCGGCACAGCCGGCTTCTTTATAACCGTCTCGGAAGTTATCTTTACATCTTTGATCGTGCGCCTCGGCAGCTCAACGATCGGTATTTTCTTTTTCGTTGCAGCGATAGGTTTCTTCGAAAATTTTACCTCGCTTTGATCAACTGAACCGCTGCGTTTTTTCCTTGCTTCGTTTAGCAACGCTCCCATCGATCCCGTAGCTTCCGGGATGATGTTTTTAGGTTTCGCTGGTTCCGGATTTTTGTTCTCGCTGTTTCCACCTGCCTTTTGCCTTCGGCTTGACGCCGCCTGTCTTTCATTGACTAAGATGCGCTTGCTAAGATCAAGCTTCGGAACCACATGCTCAGGTTTTGGCTTCACCTCATCGGGCTTTGCCTTATCGCCGTCGTCAACTCCCACTTCGCTGTCTTCCAGCGTTATCTCAAACGAACTGCCATCCAGATCGTCATCTTCAAAGATATTTACATCGTCATCGTCGTCTATTTCGATCGGAGCCTCATCGCCGGCGCTGGCACGTAATATATCGGCCTTGCACTCCAGTATATCGTCATCTGTGTGATTATTTGTGTTCTTTTTGTCTTCCATGCCCTAAATCCCTATATACTCTTGCCCATGTTAACATAATGAAGGTAGAAATCAAAGGAAAATCGCTGCTTTGGGGCAATTTGACCGAAGATGACACTATATTTCCTGCCAAAGGGCTGCGAAAGACAGAATTGTTACACACTCAAGCCCCCGGGCCTAAGGATAATTGTGTGAAATCACCCGGCCTAAATTCTGATATCAGGTCATTGACCTGTTGCGTCGTCACCGATTTGATCGCATTGACGTCGTCAGCAACGCTTTGGTACTCGCCCAGGTACACCCAGTTAAAACCAAGACTTGTCAGCCTTCCCATCGGCTGTTCGCTCTTGATCGTAAGCGCGCTTAGCACCTTGTTCTTAGCCGTTTGCAATTCCTCTTCGGTCACTCCCTTATCGGCGATTTCCTTGAATATCCCGCCGATCCTGCTGAGGACCTCGGCGCTGTTGTCCGGGCTGCACCGGATATAGCTATATAATGCGCCTACACCGTCCATCGAGTCGAACTGCATGCACACAACCTCTGCAAGTGCGCTGTCAACAAGGCTCCAGAAATAACGCGAACCCGTCGTATCGCCGACGATCATTGCAAGCATACTCATTGCAAACCGGCGCTTATCCTGCATCGAAACGCCATTGCTTATAAGGCAGATGTGATCGCGAACAAGCGATTCTTTCCTGGAAAAACTTTTCTCACCGCTCCCTGCTGACAATTCGCAAACCCTGCCGACTTCATACTGCTGCCAACTCGCAGACTTTGTTTGCACAAGATCGCACGTTGCATCAAAATCCAGATCACCGCAGCACGCGACAACCATATTGTTAGGTGCGTAACGCCGGTTAAAGTACTGGCGCATCTGATCAGCCGTAAGTGCGTCGATGCTGCCGATCGTTCCGAGAACAGAGTTACCGCACGGATGACCCTTAAAATGCATCGCCCGGCACCTGTCCATCACATCGAACTGAGGCATATCCTGGTACATTGCGATCTCTTCCTTGATCACATTCTTTTCGATATTAAAATCGTTATCACGTAGTGACGGACGCATCAGATGCGACCAAAGATCGGTCACCTCGTCCATATATTCCGGAAGGACCGCTGCATAATAAACCGTATTTTCTTCGCTTGTAAACGCGTTGAATTTTGCGCCAATACGATCAAACGATTCGTTAACCTCAAACGCGCTAAGCTTTTCGGTGCCTTTGAACATCATATGTTCCAGGAAGTGTGACACGCCGCTTATCTCCGGCGTTTCATCCCTGCTGCCGGTACGTACAAAGAATCCGACCGACGCCGACAGCGCCGATCTGTTTATCTCGCCGACAATAGTTAGTCCGTTTTCAAGTTTTTTATATTTAAATTCCATATAGCCTTTACAATTTCACAATTCATATTGCTTGTCATTCCAAACTTGATTTGGAATCCATTAATACTCGCCATAATAGATTCCAGCCTTCGCTGGAATGACAAATTGTGTTTTTTTTAATAATTTGAACATTAATATTTTTAATTTGTTTCGTATTTCGATATTCGGATTTCGTATTTAGTGCTTATTTTAAATCCGTGTAATCCGCGAAATCCGCGGTTTCTTTGAAATTCCTAAACCTCGATCTTCTTCGGTCCGATGCTCACGACCGTATAATCTTCAAACCGGTTTTTATTCAAAAACTTCATTATTGATTTAACGCTAATGCGCTGTATCTTTTCCTTTATCTCCTCGATGCTCCGCACTCGCCCCAGCAGGTAGTGGTCCCGCGCGATAGCGCCTGCCCGCGCACTGCTCGATTCGCTTGCCATTATCAGCGAGCTTTTCAAACCGACCTTTGCCCGCTGTGCCTCGTCTTCGCCTATATCTTCGCTGAGCCTGTTAAACTCGGACATTATAACATCAGCCGTTTCCTGTGCCTTATCCGGCGTCGTCCCCGCATAGCAGCTTATTCCCGCGAAGTCCTTTTGCGTGTTATAACTGGCGCCTACCGCATAGCAGAGCCCGCGTTTTTCACGCACTTCCGTAAACAGCCGGCTGCTCATTCCCCCCGAAAGAATGCTTACCGCTGCTATCGCGTCGTAATAATATTCCGATGCAACCGGAACCGTCCCGGTCATCAATCCGATATGAACCTGCGCACCTTCGTGCTGAATATGCGTATACTTTTCGCCGGTTTTCCCAGCTTCTGGTTTAATGTCATAGCTCGCCTGATCCGCACCGAAAAGTTCTTCGATTCGCTGACACACCTTATCAAAGCTATATTTACCCGCGACCGAAAATATTGTTTCAGACATGTTAAATCGTTCTTTAAGGATCGCCGCTGTTTTTGCAGGCGTAAGGCTTTCAACTTCATCAAGTTTCCCCATCGCGGGCCGACCGAACGGGTCGGGATAGAACTGTTCGTAAAGCATCTGCATTACCTTGCTGCGAGGGTCGTCGGCCAGACCGATTATATCGCTAAGCGTAAGCTCCTTGCTAAGGGCAAACTGTTTTTCGTCAAGCGCTGCTCGAAGGATAATATCCGCATAAAGGCCTATCGCCTCGCCAAGGCTGCTTGCTTCCATCGCCGCCCCGAAAGATATGTGGCTGCTCATAGCATTGCTGCCTCGATGAAGACCAAGCCCGTCGAGCGCCTCTATAAGTTGCCGGCTGTCTCTTTCACCTGCTCCGCGAAAAACCCAGTCCGTAATAAGGTTGCTCGCTCCGCAGCATCCGCCAGGAAGCGTTGAGGCACCGGCAGGAACTAAAAAGTTAAATGCCGCAGACGCAACACCCGCCATCGGCTCGCCGAGAACGACCATTCCGTTCTTTAAGGTATGTCTTTCAACAGTATCTTTCATTATCTCACTTCCCGTTATTAAGCTACCGCCGCGGCGGTATTACCCTCCGCATCGACACCGTCAAACCGTACGCTGATCTTTTTGCTGACACCCTGTGTCTGCATCGTAACCCCGAACAGTACGTCGGCAATGCTCATCGTTCGCTTCGAGTGAGTAATGATAATAAACTGTGAATCCTTTTGGTATTCCTGAACGATCATATTGAATCGCTCGTTGTTAGCCTCATCAAGAGCCGCATCGACCTCGTCAAGGAAGCAGAACGGCGAGGGCTTGGTTCTAAATACCGAAAACAACAATGCAAGTGCCGTCATAGTTTTTTCGCCGCCGCTAAGCAGGCTTATGCTCCGAGTCTCTTTCCCCGGAGGCCGTGCAATGATCTCTATGCCGCACTCCAGAATATCTTCCGGGTCCTCGAGGAATATATCAGCCTTACCGCCCCCAAACAGTTTCCTGAACAACGTCTGGAAGTTTTTGCGAACCTCTTCGAAAGTATCGGCGAACTTACCACGGCTTTCCCTGTTGATCTTATCGATAAGGTTTTCCAGTTGCGTCTTACTTTTGCTAAGGTCCTCTGCCTGTTGCGTCAGGAACTCATACCGTTGTTCCAGTTCCTCCTGTTCGTCGATCGCATCGACATTGACATTGCCAAGCCGTTCAATCTTACCTCGCAGATCGGATATTTCATTTCTCACCACGTCCCAGTCAACATCCGACTGCTCGAAGTCTTCGTATGCCTGCACAAGGTCCATCTGCAGCTCCTCAGCCACTCGCTGCCGCAGATCCTCGTCCTTAACCGACAACTGGCCAAGCTGCACCTTGATCTCCTGCATCTGCTCTTCGACCTCTGCCTGCTTTTCCCGTCCCGATCGCAGCGATTGTTCCGTCTGCGTCTGCTCAGCCAGAAGTTCGTCAACTTTCCTGTGAAGTTCGGTGCTTGCCTTTTGCGCTTCGTCCTTTTCCACGTACAGTTCAGAGACCCGCGAGTTAGAGGCTAAGATATTTCGGTCCGTCTGTTCAAGCTGCTCGCCGCATCCGGTAAGCTCGGACTTCAACGTCTCAAGGCTCATCTGCCCATGCTGCAACTGCCCATGCAAACTCGCTATCCGCTGTGTTATAGATTTCTGCTGCTCGGATACCTGTCCGATCCGGACCTTCATATCCGTCAGCTTCGCAGCTTCTGAATTAACCAAATCTCTCTTTGCCGCGAACGATTTTTCAAGCTGCTCGATATGCTCCGCACGCGCAGTGTTTATAATTTCCAGCTCGTCGAGTTTTTGCTTCGAGTCGTGTTCTTTCTGAACCGACTGCGTTATTTCCTGTTCGAGCATATCGATCTCGCTCTTTATCACCGGCTGTTCGTCTGTCAGCCGTTTTACATCCTGGCTGATGATCTGCATTTTGGATTCGACGTCGATCTTTTCAGTGCTTGCTTCATAGATAGAGGTCCTAAAGTCCTTGCAAAGCTTTTCAAGATGTTCGTTTCGTCTGTTGCCCTTATCCAGTTGACTTTCGATCTCGGCGATTTGCTGCCCGACGCCTGCGATCTCGGTTTGAAGCTGGCTTACACGGCTCTTTCGCGAGATAAGCCCCTCGGCGTTACCGACAGGACCGACGCATATCGTATTTTCGCCATCGAACACTTCGCCGCTTTTCGTGACAAATCTGTACTTGATGCCAAGCTGTTTTGACAAACCTATCGCACGTTCAAGACTGTCCACAAGCAGCGTATTACCCAGCAGCTTCCACACAAGCCGCGATTGATTGCTGTCATAATCGACAAACTCGACCATTCTGCCGAACACACCTTCGTATTGCGAAAGGTCGTCCGTACACACAAATGGTTCGATGCTTTCGGTGCAGATAAACTTAACTCTGCTCGCAACGCCGTCGCTGATATTCTTATTCGCCAAAAACGAACTCGCCGAGTTAACAACAAGCGTATCGGTCTTGCCTTCCAGGGCAGCTTCGACTGCGACCGCATACTCTTCGCTCGTCTCGATAACATCGGCGATGATACCGCTTACATACCCTTCGCCGCTCCGGGACTTGTTCAAAATATCCTTAAGCGAGTTGCTAAGCCCCTCCTGCCGCGACTCCATATCGGACAGGATGTTAAGTTCGCTGCCAAGTGCGCTGCGTCGTTCCTTAGCCTCTGTTAATCTGCCGCCGGCTTGCGTTTGTTCGTCGCCAAGCGATGACAACTGCGCCCGTTTTGACTCCAACTCCGTTTGAAGCTCTTCCAGTACCTTGTTAATATCGCCCAGTTTCGTTCCGTACTGCGCCTTTTGCGTAAGAAGTTGTTGCAGTTGTGCATGCGACGTGTCCGCGCGTCCGCTAAGCCGTTCCTTTTGCCCGGAAAGGTTGCTCCGATACGTACCCATGCTTTGTATTTCGTTATGAAGCTGTGCCGTCCTTCGCACAATATCGATGATACCGGATTTTTCGTCTTCAAGGTCCGCCTCGATCGTCGCCTGCTCTGCGTTCAGCTCGTTGATCGCTTTTTCCATCTCGATAAGCTCGGCGTTCTTTATCGCGAACACTTCTTTGTTCTTTTCAAGTTCGTCTTTATTTTCTGCAAGCTCTGTCACGAGCCCGCTGTGCTGTGCCCGTATCTTTGCCGCCTGTTCGGTTGCGTTTTGTTTGCGTTCGACAAGTTCTTCTGTTCGCACCTTCAGCATCTCTATCCGATCGAGCTGTTGTTCGATACGGCTCGTAGCTGCGACTAATGTATTGTCAGCCTGATTGATCTGGTTTTCTGTTTCGATGATCGTTTTGCCAAGTTCGCTCATCGCCGCGTCGTCATGAGCTACCTGTGCGACTATCGCGCCAAACCTCTCCCCGATCCTCCCAAGCGATGCTTTTTTCTTATTGCTGCCGGTTACGATCTTATGATATTCGCTTAGCGAATAGTTCACACGAAGTTCTTTAAGGCGTTCGGAATACTGCAGGTAGTTTCGTGCCTTACCGGCTTGAAGTTTGATGCTCCGAAGCTGCTTTTGAACCTCGGCAACAATATCAGCCAGACGAAGCATGTTCTGCTCGGTCCGGTCAAGTTTGCGGGACGCTTCTTTTTTGTGTGCTTTGTATTTGCTTATACCCGCAGCCTCTTCAAAGATCATCCGACGCTCTGTCTTGGAAGCGTGAAGAAGTTGATCGATCTGACCCTGTTCGATGATCGAGTAAGCGCTGACGCCGATACCGGTATCCATGAACATTTCTTTGATGTCCCTAAGCCGGCAGTTCTTACCGTTAATAAGATATTCGCTTTCACCGCTGCGATAAAGACGACGGGTTATCTCAAGCTCATCCTGCTCGATGTCAAGACTGTGAACATCGGAAAAGCAAAGGCTAACCTGAGCCATTCCGCTGGCCTTTCGGCTGCTCGATCCGCTAAAGATAACATCAGACATATGACCGCTGCGAAGGCTCTTGGGGCTTTGGTTGCCAAGAACCCATTTAAGCGCATCGACAACATTACTCTTGCCGCACCCGTTGGGGCCGACGATCGCAGTGATACCGTCGACAAACTCGAACTCCAACTTATCGGCAAAGCTCTTAAAGCCGTTTACAACTATTTTTTCAAGTCTCACTTACATCCTCCGTGATACAAAGTTATCATGATGCACATTTTACGCACAATCCTTTTAAATTGCGACCCAAAACCTATACTATTGGCATTATCGGACTTTGGACGTGGGTTTCTCCAATATTGCACCTGCCGTCGTCATCGCGCCCATCTCAAAAACAGCGTCGATCGAACCATTTTCACATAATTTCTTCAAAAGGGCGATCGTATCGGCATAAGGAACCGATAAACCGCTTCTTTTTTGGATTTCATCACGTTTGGCGGGCGTATCGGACAACACCTTAATAAGATCGGTAACCGCAAACGTAGAGATCACGGGCCCGATCAGACGAGGCTCGGTAGGGTGCTTACGCATTACAGAGACATATTTTCCCCCGGCAGGGGCGTTAATTATGATCTTTCCGTTATCGGATTCGACAAATATATCCGAATTACAGTAGATCGGCGAACCGAACAGAACGATCTTAGGGATCCCCGACCGCGTCACATAGATCACCTTCCGCCCAGGGCAGATCACATTATCGACCATGAAGCTTTTACCGACAAACATATGCGATATGCTTATATCACCGCGTTTCCGAAGATGATCGTAAGCCAGGTATTTCGTTTCGAAATCGTCGCTTGCAAGCATTTGTGTAAGAAGACCGGTCGCGTCATTGCGTCTGGCGCTTGTACCGACCGCGTTAATCGCATCGAGACGCAAGGGCGAGGACCGGTCAAGTGCAAGATCAAGCAGCACATCAAGTCCTTTATCGCTCCCTATATCAAGAAGGCAGCGCGACGCATGAAAGCGTACGGCTTCGTCGCGGGAAGTCAACAATCCTAACAGTTTACGTATTGCAGGTTTGCCTATCGCGTCAAGCGATAGTTCGCTTAGAACTTTATTCTTGGAACCGGCAAGGTTCTCGATAAGTGAATCGATCATTTGTGATTGAGACTTCGCATCGTCGGCAATATAAAGAAAGATGATCATCGACAAAAATTTCGCGCGCCGGGCCCGCATATTATCAGGGATCGATATCTCGATCTCGGCAGGAGACGTTGCCTTTGCGATATCGCGTCCGAACCGTTCGTTGATCCGGTTTCGGATCGTACTTGCTGTAAAGTAATTCGGTTTGTTAAGCGTCATCCTCACCTTAGCTTCGTTTAACGCAACACCGCCGTTAAGAATATAACCCGTAACGCTATTAGTGCCGGATATGCCCCCGACCTTATCGATATAGATCGGTCCGGAGGCGTAAGCCATCGTCTTGGCATACTGATTGAAGCGTTGAACACGCCCAAGGGGTTTCAGTTCGCAAGTGAACAATCGCCCGCCGTCAAGAGATGTCGTTTGCGTGTTCGCAAATGCGGCAACCTTAACATCAAATTCCTCGCCCTTTAAGGCGATCCCGGGGATAACGCCATATACCTCAACAATCGCTGTATCCATACTGTTAATTATGCTGTTGGGCGGCACGCCGTCCACACCGATGCCTTGTTGAGTGATGTATTTAATAAGAACCGCACGCAATTCCGGGGGACATTCGCTTGACCCGGTACCATTGAGATTTCCCACAAGACCGAAACCGCGTACAGGGATCGCACCAAAATCATAAAACTCAGCAAGAGCACCGACAGTATTGTTAAGTGGTACAGGTTTATCGACACCTTCATCATCGGCCTTACGCTCACCGGCACAGCCGAAAACAAAACAAAGGCAGAATAATAAAAGGATGGCTGTCAAGCGGAAATACCCCATATTCGTTACCATAAGCTGCCCTTTTCTAATTTGAAAATTCATTTTCTTGACTGCTTCTTGCAAATCTTCGCCTCGACCCGATAAAGCATAGACACAGTGATCGGGTTAGTCAAGAATAATCTATCTGTTGTGTAAGAAAACCGCTTTTTCCCACATTTAGTGTTTTTTGCTGTAATGCCATTGCATTCGCGGCCAAATTATTGCGAGTCGATGCGTAGCCGGAAGAGTTATCACCAACTCGCTTCGGGAATAAACATCGGGAAACTAGGCACTACGAGCCAAATTGATACCATTAGTATTAATTTTCTTTTTGTGCTTCAGTTTGAGATGACGATCAAGCCCCGCGCAGTAAACACAGCACAAAGCAAGACTAAGCACCAAAAGCGTGCCCAAAAAACAATATGCGTCCATTATAACTCCAAAATATCGTAAGACTCGGCAACCACCACTCAAATTGCCGCACCGCCTAAACTCCCCCGAACACCGCACATAAATACGAATCTTCGCTAAAAAAGTTCTTACCTGTTTTCACAGAATTCACTCAAGAAACAGCAATAATTACCCGATTCTTAGGTAGGATAACAAGTTTGTACATATTAGGACACTTTAATATTTAACCTGGTGGCAAAGTGTTAAAAGCAAAAGACATCATGAGCGAAAATGTCGTTTCAATAACCAAGGATACCCCGATGATAGAAGCGGCCCGGCTCATGGCAAGGAACGATATTTCAGGAATACCCGTTGTTGATGACCAGATGGTTTTAAAAGGTGTCATTACGGAAAGGGACGTTCTGACACTCTTCGATGCTTTGCAGTACGACGAGGGCAGAACCGTAAACTCTGCCATGACCCAACCGGTCATTTCATTTGATATAAACGACCCGCTTATGGGAATATGCGATTGCCTGAAAAACCACGAGTTTAGAAGGATACCCGTAACTAAAAACGGAAAAATCGTCGGAATAATCAGCAGAAGAGATCTGATGAATCATATCGTAAAACAAAGAGAAAAGAACGTCTCCGGAATACATAGCTAACCCTGGAAATTAAGAAACCATGAAAACCGGATGCTCCGAAAATAAGCGACAAAGGCAAGTTTACCCCGTTAGAGTTTTCAAATACACCGCGTGAACCGCCTTAAAACTCTAATAGGGCCAAAGGCGACATTCCATCCCCAAACGAAGTTTTCTGATGATTAGATCAAGGTTTTTTAAGGACAAGTTGCTTAACTCTATCAAGCACCTTTTCAACAATATCTTCTGAATTCCAAGAAATTTCCTTTCCTCGATCTTTGCTATGATAGGGACTTACAATACAACCCTTTGCGTTAAACACTACTTGCAACCCCTTGCCTTCATGTTCTACATTTAAACCAATAATACTATCATCAGTGAGTCGGTTTGTTGAAATATCAGTAATAAATCCATCATCCTTAAGTTTCTCTATGCCCTGTATTATCTCAATTTCTATATGCTCATTATCACTCATTTGCTTCTCCTCAGGCTATTCTGTATCATAGCTTTGATATTCAAATAAAGAATTAACTCTTTTCAAAACACTGTTTATAAATTTTTTCGCCTAGTGCTTTCCAATGGCTTGACTTGTAGTCAAATTTATCCGGTCGAAAATCTATCTTCATTTTACCAAGTGCCTTGTGATAATAGTTGAAATCATGCCTATTCTTCTTATTTTCTATAAGTTTACGTATACAGAAAATTAGTCCATTGATCGTAGTTGTTGTCAATGCCCTACTTAGTTTACGGTTTGTAGTCCATAACTCTTCTGGCAATACTGCCTTAAAAGCTGAGATAAAGATACTGATTTCTTTAGTGCAGTGTTCAATATACTTACTCAAGACTTCCTTTTGTTTTTTTATTTCACTCTTCTTTTGCCCCCTCCAAACTTTATAAAAAGAATGCTCACTATCGATACCAACGATGTGTTTTAGCCCATAGCTTACTATTGAAGTTGTTTTTATCTTACCCACATCATAGAAATGCCTCTCCAGCAAACCCTTAAGCGGTCCGAAATCAGCTAAGCCTTCAATGACTGATTTTGCAATAGCAATAGAAGAGCTTGGAGTAACAATAATCTCGATTGCTTGCTTAAGATCTCCTTTCACCCTTTTCTGCTTGTCATTAATTTCTAAGAACAGTTTTGCTTCAAACTGCTGCCTCCTAATCTTTGTCATATGTTGTGGATATACGATTCCTGTAACGAGTAAATGCTGTTTCTTTCTAAGAATTCCAATACGGCCATCGAACTCATCATTTCCTTCATGATATGAAAAAACTCTATGCTGTCCGTCAATAATTCCAATGGTATTGAATTGTTTTGGAATTTGAATACGTATTGGCTCAATTCTTGTAGTACTTAAGTCTGCAATCGCTCTGCCATCAAGAGCTGTAATGACACTCTCAAAAGGCAATGAAACTATTATGTTATTTACATATACTCGTTTTTCACCGACAAGAAATTCACGCATATTTTCGATTTTATTTTTTATTAGAAGTCTTTGGTATAAACAATCCTTATCTCTCCAACTGTCCCCCCGCAAGACATAAGCCTGTCGTAACAACATTTCTGGATCAGCCAAAAAAGATATAAGCTTATGCCCTCTAGGAAAACCGCTAGGTGTTTCAGGTAAAAGCAAGCCTTCGTAATTTCTAATTTCTCCAGCGCTCTGAATAATTCCAATATCATCTAGTTCAAGTCCCAAGAACTTAAACAATTCAAATCTAGCAGATAAGTGTATGGTTTTTGAAAGTCGCATAAAGTACTGTAAATATGCATAATCTAAGAAGTGGCATACTTCCTTGTATCGCTGCTTATACCTGTTTTCGACATCCTCCTTAGAACAATATAAAAACAACACTTTAAACTCATCTAAATCATGTTCTTGGCATTCATCCAAATATTCTGCAAATCTTTCAAATGTAGCTTTTAGAACATTCAAAAAACTGCTAATGTTGGCTTGTAAATGTCGAAAATAATCCACCTTGCCTATTAGGTGGTCGGGCGCAATTAAATGCACCTGGCGCAATTAAATGCACCTGGTGCAGTTTCGTTACAATAGGCAATTTACGTCTTGCCCGTCATGATCGAGCATCACGAGTCACAAATCACGACATAGAATCAGCCCCGGCCAAAGGCCGATTCCATGCTCTACTATCTAATATCTATTACCTACTATCTCAGATGCAAAGCATCTGCCCTCTGTACTCTCTTTTTCCTCCCTGGCTCGCCATAGCTTTAGCGACGGCGGCTGTGGCAAATTTTTTCTTTTTTTTGTTAAATTTTTACAAAATAAATTTGACTTGTTAAATATATAGTGTATAATATATAAGACTACCTGTCGCGTCGAAGTCTTGACGAAGACGGAAGCAGAGACAAGCATCGACCCAGAAGGGTCTAAGGTCCTCCGAAGCATTGTGCGAAGGAGGAAAGCTCAAGTTCAGCCAGAGGCTGAAAGACGCTGTAGCGTCACGAATCACGACTCACTAATCACGAGTCACGATATGGCAGCGGCCAAAGAATTTCGCCAGCAGGCAATATAGATAGGGAGCTTGTCCGCGTTAAGATAGCTCTTTGGCAATTGAATAATGACGGCCGGACACTTGGCAAGCGGCAAAAATGGCGCAAAAACGGTACCGTTATGATACAGTTTCGACCCTTGAGAATTGAGACAGTCTAAAATGAGCTATACACAACAAACTAATGGATCGCGAGCTTATCACCCTAAAGGGTGAGTTACAACTTGGAGGCCTGAAAATTGGAACAAATGGTAAAAATTATGCAAAACGAACCCAATTTAACAATTGCAAAATAACTGTAAGCTGAGCAATAATAATGACTTAAGGATATAACTAAAAATCGCCAAAAAAAACGAACCCAATTTAAAAATCGCCCACATTATTTAGGAGAGAAGCCCGATATATCTATCAAAAACTGTATAATATTTACCAATGGTCAATGATGGAAGACTTTAAGCAACGTTTATGTTATTATCAAACCTGCCTCCGGGTCGCTGGGTGATGATTTAATCTGGAGAAGTAATGAGAAAAAAAGGTTTTACATTAATCGAGCTGCTGGTCGTTATCGCGATCATAGCCTTGCTGCTTTCGATTCTCATCCCGGCACTTAGCAAGGTCAAAGAGCAGGCAAGGTTTATTATGTGCAAGTCCAATCTTCATAATTATGGACTCGTTTTTATGATGTACACAGCCGAGAATCGTGGTTCAATGCCATGGCCCTGGGAAAGTATTTATAATCAAATGGGAATATACCCCGTCGAGTTCGATAGATATTGCAGATGGCATAACGAAAATATGGATCTTACTCGATATCCTCAATACGGCGGACCGTTGTGGCCATACATAGAGGAAAAAGGTGTTAATCTTTGCCCTGCCTTTAAGAGTATTTCTCGTACCCACGGTGCGGGACACCCTAGTCATGTTCCTAATGTCTCTGGTTCAACCATAGTGCCGCAGTTTGGCTACAGCATGAACGGATATCTTGGGGTGAACAAAACAGCCAATGAAACGCGTGACCATGTTTCTAAGGTGTCAAACGTGAAACGACCTGCTAATATATTTTTCTTTGGCGAAGAAAACATGTGGACAAATGATTGGGCTAACAATGTCCTCAATGACAACTCATTAGTAGCCGGAGGCGAGAACCTACCATTTACTGACGCCCTTGCTACATTCCACAAGGCAAAAGATGCGGACATGAACGAGGGTGTTTCCAATGCGGTGATGGCAGACGGCCATACCGAACAGGTAAAGGCCGAGGATACGTATAAACTGGGGTGGCCGTTTTAAACCCTTGACATTTCGCGATAAGCTTGATAGCCTACCACACAAGAAGCCCAGCGGCGATGCATCTGGATCGCCTGGCTGGGATAAATAATCGTTATATGGTAAATCCCAGTTAAAATCTATCAATTGAGGATCAAAATGAAAAAGACCAATCTAAGATCACTAGTCAGCATCACAATGCTTGCCATGCTTATTCTAACAACCGGCTGTCAGGTTGCCGAGATGTTTGGTGCCGAGCGTGGGAAATGGCACTTTATAGTTGTTGGGGACAGCCGGGGCAAAGATGTCGGAGTCAATACCGAGATCCTCACCGAGATTGTTGCGCAGATAGTCAGCAACGATCCGGAGTTTGTTATGTTTCCGGGCGACCTGGTAACCGGCAATAGAAACGACAACGAAATCCATCGAGCCCAGTTGACCAACTGGCGAGAGATAATGCAGCCGGTATACGATGCAAACATTAAAGTCTATCCTGTTCGCGGCAACCATGATCGCGGTTCGAGAGAGGCGGGGCTTGGTATCTGGAACGATACTTTTTCCGGCCCATACGCGCTGCCTGATAACGGTCCGGCGGGTGAAAAAAACCTGACGTATTCTGTTAAGCATAAAAACGCGCTTGTCCTGGCGTTGGATAACTATTCAACGAGGGGGCAGAAAATTAACCAGGCATGGGTCGATGAGCAATTTGCCAACAGCAGCTTGCCTCATGTATTCGCTATGAGCCATGAGCCTGCGTTCTCAGCTAAACACAAAGACTGCCTTGACGATAATCTTCAGCAGCGAAACGCATTTCTTGACAGCATCACACAGGAAGGCGGCAGGACGTACTTCTGCGGTCACGATCATTTTTACGATCACATTTCAGCGGATCATGACGGGGATCCGTCCAATGACATCCACCAGTTTATTGTCGGTACGGCAGGAGCGCCGATCTATCCTCATGACGGCAAATACACCGGCGATAATGAGCCTTACGAATTAACTCGCGTTGCAGCAGCGGCAAAATACGGCTACATGGTCGTGTCTGTCGATGGTGCTGACGTGACCATGGTATGGTTCGAACGAATCGCGGCAAACGACTATCAGCCTCGCAGCACATGGTCATACACCCTTTAGGGTGAGAAGATCATGATCCGTTGGCTTGCTTTGTAAGGGCTTGCTGGCGAAAAAGTACGGTATCTATCGTTTCGTCAGGACATTGTATATACAACAAAGGGCGGCTTGTAAAAAAACATTTTGGCAGAGAGGTCTTTATGAGAAAAATTGTATTATCAATTTTGATCTGCTTGCTTTTCTGTAACGGCTGCTTTTCCGGTGTTTCTGCGAAATATCAGTTTGAGGGTACCATATCCAGAGATGTTCTTGAGAATTATCTATCGCGATCTATCACCATGATGGATCTGCTGACGGGACATGGTGATGTCGATGACAACATTCGTATGATGAAATATTGCGGTGTTAAATTTTCCGGTCGCAGCATCCACCTTTGGGGAAGAGAGTCAAGTCTCGAGAAAAAAATCGCCAGTGCTAAAGAGATCGTGCCAAAAATCCACAATGCTGATACTGAGATCATACTTCAGGCCGGCATCTTCGAGATCGTCACGAAAGAGGTTTCAAGCATACCGGTTCCCGGGTGGGTTTTTGAGGAATTCGGGCTTTCTGCTGAAAAACGTGCCTTTAGCTATGACGCTATGCTTTTTCCCAACGGACGATATGTCAACCATTGGAGGGAAGGTTCGTCTGTGCCGGATATGACACAGTTAGAGACGCGGATGTGGTTTTTCTATCTTGCCGCTCGGTATATTGATCTCGGATGTGAAGCGATCCATTTTGGGCAGGTTGCCCTGATAGGGGCTACTGATGTCGGCTTTGTTAACTGGTGGGACATGCTGAGCCGAGTACGCAGATATGCCGCGAAAAATGCGCGGCGCGGTATGATAGTCTGCGATGCGCATACGCCATTCGGCGGCCCTCGCTTAGAGGACGGTCGTGTTCTCTTTGATTTTCATTCTTTCCCATTGCGTATCGAAGAAGTGGTCGCTCGTCCTGAAGAAGGGATCCTTAAAATGGGTCACTATGACAGCCTCTACGGCCGCAGCAAAGGCGGAATTACGCCAAGCGGGTGGAAGTGCGATTCTTTGCCCTATTTGGTAGAACTAGATAATTTTGGCAAAAGCGGCAAAGAGGGCCAGGCTTTTGGCAATCACTGGATCTGGGGGTACGATGAGATAGGCTGGTTTGCTCGTCAGGAAGAATCTTATCGTAATGAGTGGCTGCAGTATGCGTGGAAGTGGGTTCGCCAGCATGATGCGAATGGCTTCCTGCAGATGCCGGGCAGCCGCTGTGTGGCCTATCCTGTTATCAAACCGGATGGACAAAAATTGAGTTGGTACTTTGCCAATACTTCCAGCCCGGCGACTCCGGATGGATTCAACCAGGAAGAAACGATCCGTAAAATCTGGTTACAGGATTCTAAGCTTTCTAAAGAATAAAAAGTAAAGGGGGTATCGCTGTGAAAAGATCGCGCGTATTACCAATCATCGCAACGTTGCTGCTGTTTGTAGTGTCTAGTGTGACAGCTACCACTCCGGCTGACCACAATACTCTTTTTCAGAATAAGCAGCTTAATGCGGGCCAAAGGCTGGCATCATCAGATGATAGATACCAATTTGAAGTGCAGGACGATGGTAATTGTGTACTTTATGATCGGCAAAACAATGGTGTACTTTGGGCATCAGGCCCAGGGGCAGGTGTACGCCTGGTGCTTCAGTCAGATGGTAATTTAGTAATGCTGGACGCCTCAGGCTCATCGACATGGGAAAGCGGTACAGCCGGTACAGGTGCTACGAGATTAACACTAAATGACGATGGAGCACTAGTGCTGTACAACGGGAACACCTCGGTTTGGAGGTTTTATTCTATCACGACAGATGTTCCCGGTGCTCTTACTGCCGACAAAAACAGAGGCGAGTGGACACTAATGGTTATTCCCGACACTCAGGGGTATGCAGAAAACTGGCTGCCGAAGTATCCTTACGAACGTATGCGGCAAACTTTTGAGTGGATAGCTGACATAAGCGATCAATTGAATATTCAAGTAGTGCAGCATGTGGGTGATATGGTTGAAACTAACAACACGACGGAATGGAAGAGGGTTGTTGAGTGCTATAAACCTTTAAAGGAAAGCGGCATTGCTGCCATTGCCTGCGGGGGCAATCATGAATCGTACGATAAACCGCCATACAGCATGATGAATAAATATTTTAAGCTGTCGGAATATCGGAAATATCCATGGTGGGGCGGTCATAAAAACGGAATTGAAAACAGCTACCAACTTTTCGAGTTTGGAAATGAAAAATACCTTTTTATAACAATCGAATTTCAGCCGGGTCCAGGGGCTATAGTGGATTGGGCAGAAGGTGTTGTAGATGCTTACCCAGACAGAAAGGTTATCTTTACAAGCCATTGGAACGATAACCAGGCACACTATAAGCAGATAATTGGTGTTAAACCCAATGTCATCATGTCACTGGCCGGTCACAAGTGTGCAGAAGAGCATTATGTAGGTCCAAACGGAAGCCATAGCTTTGTACAGGACTATCAATGCAATGAAGGAAAAATGAATATTCGATATTACAAATTCAAACCATTGGAAGACAAAGTTGAATGGTTTACTTATTCGGCAGTATTCGGTGTGTTTGAAAACGATTCGATATCTCAGGGTTCATTTACATTGGTTCAAAAGGCTAAGGGCGGCAAGGCATATCATGTTGACTCGCAGAAACAATTCGATTCTCTTAAGACATCTGCATTTCTCCCGGGTGATACGATCCTGTTTAAGCGTGGTATGCAATTTGACGGGATGTTTGCTCCGTCCGGTAAGGGCACAGAGCATGCACCGATAAAGATCGATGTCTATGGAACCGGGGAAAGGCCGCGAATTGACAGCGGCGGCAAACACCCGGCCGGTTTGCTTTTGAAGAATCCATCTTACTGGGAAGTCAATGGGCTGGAAATCACGAATACCGATGGAACGGATGAAGACCAGGGGGTGTTGTTCGGTGTTTATGTTTTAGTCAATTCAGGGGAAGGGACCTACAGCCACATATACATCAATGACTGCTACATCCACGATGTAAACGGGAAGGTGGCCGGGAAAGGGCGCGGCGGGATCCATGTCATGGTGAAGGGTCTTAAATCCACGATAATCGACGACCTGCGTATCACGAACAACCGAATTGTGCGGGTGGGCGGTGTTGGTATTGGAAACCGTTCCTCGTGCGGGCGGGTTGAGTTTCGCGAGCAGGACACGACGGGCCACTATCTGTGGACGAGGGTTTATGTGGCTGGGAATTATATCGACGATACCGGACGCAATAGCATTATCGCACGTGCCAGCAAAGATGCGATCTACGAATACAACATCGCCGCCAACAGCAGCCGATATAGTACGGGGCACAGCATTTTCTGTTTTAATACTGACGGGATCAAGATCCAGTACAACGAAGCATACGGCAATGTGGGAAGTGAAGGCAAGGATCGAGGCGGTTTCGATGCCGACTACAATTGCGTGGATACCTTTATTCAGTACAACTACAGCCATGACAACATGTGGTTCTGCGGCATTATGAAAAAGCAAAATCGTAATGTTGTCATACGTTATAACGTCAGCCAAAACGATAAGGCCGGGATATACTTTTATGGATTCGAGAAGAACCGGGAGGCCCAAAACATTCATATTTACAACAATACCCATTTTGTAGGTAAGGGCCTTGATGTCCGTGTGTTTCCAAAAGGAAGAACCCCCATTAACTCACGTTTTGAAAATAACATTTTTTATTTTGAAGAGCAAGGTCAATGGGGCAAAAACAGTGATGGGATAAATACGTCTTTTCGGAATAATCTTTACTTCAATATAGAACCCCATGAATCGGACACAAGGGCCATCATCGCCGATCCAAAGCTGGTCAGGGGCGGCAATGCGGGCACTAACATTGACTTGAAGACGATGAAGGATCTGCGCGGATATCGGCTGGGGGCCGGTTCGCCTTGCATAGGCGCAGGGGTTGCCATCGATAATAATGGGCAAAAGGATCTACTGGGTACCAAGGTGATCAGCGGGAAAATGGACATCGGTGCACTGGCGAGCGATTGAAATTGAGATTATTCTGTAGTTGCCTTGATCGTTTGCCACACCCTTTAGGGTGATAACCCGCTGACACATTAGTTTGTTATGTACATCATTCTGTAACAGCTTTAATGGTTTGCCAGAATTGGGAGTTCAGGTCTATCTTTTTTCTTTTGCCGATGGCAGCGGTGAATGGTACGTGTGTGAAGTTTTGGTTCCAGAATCCTATGAACATGTCTGTCTTGCCTGCCATGGCTGCGTGTACCGCGTTTTCGGCGAGCATCAAACACAGTATCGAGTCCCTGGCATTGGCCTGGCATGATCTTATGTTATAGCTTGGGTCGATGTATTTGATGGAAATGGGGGTTTCGATCTTCTTGAAGTGTTCGTTTAGCTTTCCTTTAAGGAACAGGCCGATGTCTGCGTATTTGACATTTCCTGAGGAGTCTGTTTGCAAGTTATCTGTTTGCATCATTTGCTGTCCTGCGCCTTCGGCTACGACGATCACTGCGTGATGTTTTCTGTCGAGGCGACGGGCCATGCGGTCCAACAGGTCGTCAAGGTCTATCGGAACCTCCGGTATGAGGCAGAAGTTTACGTCGCTGTTTGCCAGGGTTGCGGCTGCGGTGATGAAACCTGAGTCACGGCCCATTAACTTTACGAGCCCGATGCCGTTGTATGCGGCGCGTGCTTCTACGTGTGCGGAGTTTATCGAACGGCGTGCTTCTTCAAATGCAGTGTTGAAGCCGAAAGTTGTTTCACAGCAACAAATGTCGTTGTCTATTGTTTTTGGGATTCCTATGACGGCGATCTGGAGGTTCTGTTTTGCGATCTCTTGTGCGAGTTCGTGTGCACCTTTGAATGTTCCGTCACCGCCAATGGTGAAGATCATGTTTACGTTGTGTTTTTGCAGTGCGGCAGTCATGTCTTCGGGTGCCTGGTCGCCTCTCGATGAGCCGAGTATGGTTCCTCCGGTGTGGTGTATGTTGTCAACGTGGTCTGCGGTCAGGTTTATCGGGGGCTCTGTTGCGTTCGATGACATTCCCTGGTATCCGTATCTGAAACCGAGTACGTTTTTTACGCCGTACTGCCATTGTAGAGTTAGCGTTATTGTTCTGATGACGTCGTTTAGTCCGGGGCATAGGCCGCCGCATGTTACGATGCCTGCGGTTACGTTTTTGGGATCGAAGAACAGGTTGTCGCGCGGGCCGGCGGCCTGGAACTTTGGTTCGTCGGGGAAGTTGGCGATGTCGGTTGTGTTTGTGTGGAAGAGAACCTTTGTCTCGTCGGTGACGAAGGTTTTGCGGGGGTTATTGGTGGGTATGGCTGCGTCGCCGAGGGATGAAATGGTCAGGTCGGCGATCTGGTAATCAGCGGCTTTTATGTTCATTATAAATCCTTTCATGTGTCATGTGGTCTATGAGCATATATTAAGAGTTTTGGGCATTAAATCAAGAATAAAGCGGTATCACGTCGATATATTTAGTTAGCGGACAGGACGCCCGCGGCGCCTCCAGGCTTTGGCTGGTTTGGATTGGGCGATGCAGGCTGTGATTGATCTAAAAGATGGAGATTCGATATGAGGTTTGGTTTTCGATTTATAATAATCGCGGTTATTTTGGCGGCGCCGGTTTTAGGTGCAACTAAGGCGGAGCCTGGTGGACTTAAAACGCTTGAGGAGTATATTTCTTTCGCTGCGAAGAATAACGCCGGCTTGAAGGCTGCGTTTAACGAATGGAAGGCTGCGGCGGAGGCTGTTCCACAGGCGAGAGCACTTGACGATCCTCGGTTTACTTATGGGTATTTTATTGACGAGGTTGAAACTCGTGTCGGTCCGCAACGGCAGAAGTTCGGTATTTCGCAGACGTTTCCGTGGCTTGGTAAGATCGAGGCGCGTACGGATGCTGCGGCGGCAATGGCAAAGGCTGCTCGGAAAAAATATGAGGCGAAAAAGCTGGAACTGTTCTATGAAGTTAAGAGCGTCTACTACGAATACGCATACCTTCGTACTGCAATCGAGACGACGAAACAAAATCTTGAACTGGCGGGATACTTTGAGGAGGTTGCTCTTACGCGGTATTCGGTGTCTGCGGGATCGCATCCTGATGTTATACGTGCGCAGATCGAGGTTGCGCGGCTTGACGATAAGCTTAAGACGCTGGAGCAAATGCGAAAGCCGATAGTTGCGAAACTAAACTCTGTTCTGAATCGAAAGGGCGGAAAATCATTACCCTGGCCATCGCGGGCTGACTATGCGCCGATAGAGATCGATCGCAATAAGCTTCTTGCAAAGATCAACAAGTTCAATCCTCAGATCGTCACGTTAAAACACACAGTTGCCGCTGCCGAGCAAAAGGTAACTCTGGCTGAGAAACGATTTTACCCTGATGTTACGTTCGGTGTTGACTGGATAGAGACCGACGATGCTATTGCGGGGGGGGGTGCCGACAGTGGGAAAGACCCTATAATCGCGATGTTCTCTGTGAATATTCCGCTGTGGTCGGATAGCTATAAGGCTGGGGTTCGGCAGGCGAAAGCGAACCTCCGAAAGGCGGGTGCGGCGACGCGTCAGAAACAAAACGATATACGTGCGGGTGCCGTGCGGGTACTGTTCGATATCGGGGACAACCGGCGTAAGGTGAAACTGTATTCGGATATCCTGCTGCCGAAAGCTAATGAGATGCTTGCAGCGTCGGAGGCGGCGTATAAGGCCGGGGAGATCGATTTCCTTAGCCTTATCAATGCGCAGCAGACGCTGTTGTCGTTCGAGCTTATGCTGGAAAGGGCGATCACCGACGAAATGCAGAGCAGTGCGGAACTGGAGAAGTTTATCGGCACCCTTTAGGGCTTGTTGCCCAAACCCTAAGCACTAAACACGAAATTCTAAACAAGCACGAATAACCAAAATACAAATGATAAAAACAGTTCTGACTGCGTCAGAAATGGGTTTAAATTTGTTTTGTATTTCGTATTTGAGTGATGCTCCCCTTTGGGTTTTCTTAGTAGATATGTAACAAGCCTTTTAGCCGGTTGTAATTGACGATGCTTTGTAGTACAATCGGCTTTGGTATTTAATTTGATGAGGCGAAAGTATGCCAGAAAATGAAATTCAGCTTGCAGATACGGTTACTCGGATAAGCGTTGATGGCAAAGATGTCTACCTTGTGGGAACGGCGCATGTTTCTAAGGAAAGCGTCGATGATGTTCATAATACGATTCTTGCGGTTAAGCCTGACAGCATTTGTACGGAGCTTTGCGAGGCGCGGTGCCGTGCGATGGTTGAAAAGGATAACTGGAAAAAGATGGACATCTTTAAGGTTATCAAGGAGAAGAAGTCGGTTCTGCTGCTGGCACAACTTGTGATGAGCGCGTTTTATCGTAAGCTTGGCGACGAGCTTGGCGTAGAACCGGGTGCTGAGATGCTTGAGTGCGTTAAGCTGTCTGCGGAAACCGGGGCCGAGCTTATCCTGGCGGACAGGGATATCGAGATCACTTTGAAACGTGTGTGGCGGGGGCTTAGCTATTGGCAGAAGTGCAAGCTTATGGTTAGTGTGCTGTATTCGCTGCTCGATAGCGAAAAGATCGACGAGGGGACGATCGAGGAGATGAAGAACACCGATCAACTCGAAAGCATGATGGAAGAGTTTGCCAAGGGGTATCCGCAGATCAAGGAACGGCTGTTGGATGAGCGTGATGTTTATCTGTCGCAAAAGATCCGTAATGCGGCGGGGCCCGTGGTCGTGGCGGCTGTGGGGGCCGGACACGTGGGCGGGATCGTAGAGCATATACAGAGGGACATAGACCTTGAGCCGATAATGGTGCTTCCGCCGAAAACTATATTGCCAACGATATTAAAGTGGGGTATCCCGGCACTTATAGTTTTGCTTTTGGTTGCGGGCTTTTTAAAAGGGGGCATCGAGCACTCCAAGGGCGATCTGCTGATCTGGGTTGGTGTAAACGGTTTGCTTTCTGCGATAGGTGCAGCGGCGGCTTTTGCGCATCCTTTAACGGTAATCGCATCGTTTATTGCAGCGCCCTTAACCAGTCTTAACCCTATGGTGGCAGCAGGGTTTGTATCGGGGCTTGTTCAGGCGTGGATCAAACGGCCAAAGGTCGATGACTTTGTACAACTGCCGCATGATATTATGAGTGTTAAGGGCTTCTGGAAAAATTCGGTAACGCGAATATTGCTGGTTGTTATCCTTGCCAACTTTGGAAGTTTTATCGGGACCTGGGTGGCCGGGGGATGGATCGCTGCAAGGGCGATATAACTTACGTGCAGCGTATAGCGTGCGACGCGTAACCCCGATAAATCGGGATTTCTGCTAACGCCTCAACAGGCCACCTGGGCCCTGGAGCAGCATATCGGCAACCAAAATTCCCAGTGTTTTAGGGGGAAACCGGGACGCATAGTCGTTAAACAGCCAATTTATTATCCTTGTTTAATGTCTGGAAATTTGGTATAATAGTCGCGAGTGTAGAATGTTGGAGGGTGTGTATAAAAACAATGGTAAAACAGGGTGAAAAACATACATGGGATCGGTGCCGGATCGCATTGCGCTTTTTTAGCGTTATTCTTTTCGTCGCAAGCAGTTTTGCTCCGTTTGCCTTTTGCGCTTCAAACGAACTTGAGCTTTTTACCTCGCCAAACGCATCTACCCGGTCCGGACACGATCTTGACGAAAAAGCCATTCGGCAAAGAGAAGTTAAGATCAATTTTGGGTTGTTGAATTCGGCGATGCGTCGTAAGAACGATACTATAATTCTCAACTGTTTTGACGATGTGCCGGATGTCGGATCGATCGAGAAAACGATTATCCGTTCGCATGACAGCTATTCGATACTCGGGTCGCTCAATTATGAGAAAGAAGGCTCGTTCATTATCACTGTTAAAAATGGCGTAGCGCTTGGTAATATACACACGCCGGACGGAAAGCATTATATGATACATTATACGGGCGATGGGCATGTTGTCCGGCAGATCGATGATTCTTCATTCGCCGGGTGTGCGACGGACAAACTTCCCGCCCAAACTACCGATCCTGTTGAGCAGTCAACGCCAATGGATACGGCATTGCTCGACGATGCATCTACCTTTGACGTGCTGGTTGTATATACAGCGGCAGCCCGGGCTGCCAGAGGAGGGACAATCGCGATGGAAGCGCATATTGATCTTGCTGTGGACGAGGCCAATGCCGGCTATGCTAACAGCCTTATCATGCCGAGAGTACAGTTGGTCCATACGGAGGAAGTGAGCTATTCGGAAGCAGCGGGATTTGAAACAGCACTCGATGATCTGACGGGCACATCTGACGGAAATATGGACAATGTTCATGTCCTGCGTGATACATACGGCGCTGACCTGGTTTGCCTGCTAATAGATCATTCCGCGTATTGCGGTATAGCGTGGCTGATGCAAACGCTTTCACCCTCATTTGAATCGAACGGTTTTAGCGTGGTTGCGTGGGATTGCGCGACGGGGTATTACAGTTTCGCCCATGAGATGGGGCATAACATGGGGTGTACTCATGCGACGCCCGAATCGCCGCAGGGACAGGGTCTTTATAATTATTCGATGGGTTGGCGATGGACTACTGCTTCAAATCAACACTACCGTACAATAATGGCTTATGACCTTAAAGACTATCCAAGTGCGCCTCCTAAATATGCACGGATAAATTATTTTTCAAACCCTGACGTGAGCTATGGCGGATATCCAACAGGTGTTCCTTTGGGCCAGTCCAACGAGGCGCATAACGCACTTACGATAAATAATGTTGCCAGCACGGTTGCTAACTTCCGACAATCAATGAGTGACAGTCCGCCTGTCGCGAATGACAACTCCCAGAGCGTTATATTCAACACCCCTCAAACAATACAGCTTGATGCGGATGATGAAGGTTTGCCCGATCCGCCGGGCTTGTTGGATATTATTATCGTATCACTTCCTACAAATGGGAAGATCGAAAACAACAACGGTGACCTCATAAACGCTGTGCCTTATACATTGCCGGGAAACTCATCAACTGTCCGTTACATACCCGATGGCGGCTTTACCGGAACGGACTATGTTCAGTTTAAGGCTAACGATGGTGCCTCCGACTCTAACATTGGGACAGTTACTATTGCCGTTATAACCGACATATACCTCATTAATATGGACAGCAATCCAGGTTTTACTTTTGAAGGTCAATGGGCATGGGGGCAGCCTTCGGGCGGCGGCGGCGGGACATACGGCAATCCAGATCCGACATCAGGTTATACAGGTTTAAATGTAATAGGCTATAATTTGTCTGGCGATTACAAAAAACTAAGATCCACAAAATGGGTGACTACGCCTGCTATAAATTGTTCTGGTGTAACGAATACGACACTGCAATTTCATCGTTGGCTCAATGTCGAACAGCCGTTATATGACCATGCTTATATCGAAGTTTCTAATGACCTTTTGAACTGGGTTCAAATATGGGAAAATACAGTTGAGGTAACAGATCTGTCGTGGCAGCAGCAAAGGTTTGATATATCAACGGTAGCGGACGGAGAAGCGACGGTTTATGTAAGGTGGGGGATGGGTAGAACAGATTCAAGATTTCATTATTCCGGTTGGAACATTGACGATGTTGTATTTCTCGGAAGCAACGGTTCAAGTGTAGTAGGTGATATTACCGATTATGGTAAAGTCGATTACCGTGATTTTGCGATCCTGAGTTCTCAATGGCGAAACAGCGGATGTGTGGATCCCGGAAGGTGCAATGGTGCCGATATAATAAAAGACGGGATCGTTGACATATATGATCTGCTGGCAATAATAAATTACTGGCTTGCTACTTCACCATAGCGATTAGTTGCATTTATTCGGGAAAACTAACTAGTGGTTTGGAAAGGTTCGATAAAGGCAATGCGGCTTTGCCGTGGACGATCTTATCGGACCATTACTTATGTGCATAGTAAATAATGTTAAAATAGCTTAAATTCACAGGTTACCTATTTAAAAAAGTTGATTTTTAAACAAAAATTAATTGCATAGCTGTTCAAGTTTTCTATAATACCGATATCAAACTACTTTTAGAGGGCACTTTAGTAGAAAGGGATTTTTGATGATCAAGGAATGGACCGAACAAGAAGTTGAGCTACTAAGAGAAAAATTCAATACAGCACCTGTTGAAGAGTTGGCCATGGCGTTGTCCAGGTCAGTTCCTTCAGTGATCTGTAAGGCTTACCGGCTTGGGATCACAACTCAGAAGTATTCGGGATGGACAGCCGAAGAGATCGACAGACTTAAGCAACAGTTCCCGGTTAAGACCACAAAGTTACTCGCTCGGGAACTTGGCAGAAGCATCAACT
>SDBV01002351.1_pt1 | contig 28236 bp, 17 predicted proteins | sample 2277081 | NCBI WGS metagenome assembly SDBV01 (sample SAMN10402039, study PRJNA504765) | marine sediment metagenome | isolation source: marine sediment core GS10_PC15, 223 cmbsf | place: Arctic Ocean: Southern Knipovich Ridge | collected 2010
ATCGTCGTTGCGTTTCCGCTGCCGGTTCGGGAAAGTCTCTGTTGGCAAAACGATCGACGGGATTTCGCCCGGATTCAAGGAACGACCGTCACTCACCCTGGCCCTTATCCTGAACATCCTGTTCATCCTGTCAAATACGCTTTTCTAAGGAAGGGTTGGCCAACAAGCCCCCCAAACTGTAAGTGCGGGAGCCCGAAAGCGGGGACTGGCTCCGTCGAGGTTCTGCTTTTTCCGCGCCTTTGCGCGTTGCCGACGGTGCCTGTCCCCATTTTCCACTCACCGCTTATAGCTTGAGTTTCTCAGTGTTCTCTCCGTGGTAGCCCCCCGGCCTACCGCACCAACCGGGCGTCGAGCCAATCTGCGCGATCCAGCTCGTCCGCCCGATCGCCGTAGTCGACGATCAACTCCAGCCGCTTCCCCCCGTCCAGCTCGACGTCGATCGGTACCGGCGGCAGACGGCTGCGAACGATGGTTTCGCCGGCGTACTTCTGCCGCCCGTCGACCAATATCCGAAACCGTACGCTTCCTCCCCCGGCCGTCGAATCGTCGATGCCCAACTCCGTCTGGAAGCGCTTGTAGGGCCTGTCCAGCCGGTAGATCAGCCGGGCCCGACTGTGTACACCCAGTCCCTTCAGATAGATCCGGCCGCCGCACCGCAGCCGGCCGCCGGTCACGTTGCGGTCGATCCCGTATGTGGGCCAACGGAGGTTCAGAAAAGGCACGTGCTCGTACTCGGCCGCCTTCAGATCCGAGAGATACGTCACCCGGCCACCCAGCGGTTGCAGAGAAACCAACTCCTTGGCCGAGGTCTTCCAGGTCTGTCCACCGGCGGTCGTCAGCCGCAGCGCCGAGCCGTCGACCACCAGCCGTGTGGCCAGCAGCCGGCTGCCGTCTGCCAGCCCGACCCAGGCCCTGAGGCCCCGACCCTCCGGCGGAAGTCTCAGCAGCGGGTTCAGCGCCAGTGCCGCCACGCGGCCGGTCTCGATTTCCAGCGTTGCGTCGTCGGTTCCCAGCCGCACGACGTTGTCCTTGATCGACTCAACGAAGCCCGTCAGCTCATCGCCGTTGTGCAGCACCAGCCGGTCCGAATCGCCGGTGGCCCGGACCACCCGATCCACCAGCAGGTCGCGGCCACGGCGCTGCGTGGGCGGATCGAAGATGACGCCGGCCATGCTCTCCAGCGGCACCTCGACAACCCCGAACAGTCCGGAATCGACCTTCAAACGCTCCTTCTCGGTCCCCAGTACGTCGGCCAGCAGCAGCCCGCCGTCCGCCAGCACCACCATCGGTCCGCCGGTCCCTTCGGCACAGGCTCCCCAGCGCACCAGTTCGGCCGCCGGCAGCTTACGCTGCTTCTGCCGGGAGTTGAAAGTCAGTTGCCAGTCGGCCCCGACCGCCGCCAGTTCCGCGGCAAACGGCCCGCCATCGACCGGCACGGCCCGCGGCGACTCCGCCCGTGCCCAACTCGCGGCAACCGTAAACAAAGCCACTAAGCCGATGACGCGAAACGAATAGTCTGCGCCGCAATCGTATAGAGGCCGGGCTTGGCCGGCGCGTCCCCGCGGCCGATCAGTCGCGCTGGGCCGCGATCCATGGGAGTTTTCGTTAATCATGGCGTCGTCGCTGCTGAGGACTGACCACTGACGGCTTGCCCCCGGCTTACCGCTGAAATATCGGCAAACAGTTATTCGGCACTTGCAGCACAATCAGCGACATCGCCGTGGCGTAGTCCGCGCCGATCGGCGACGACCAGGAGCCGTCTTTTCGTTGACGGTGCTCGCCGAGCCATTGGGTCAACTCGTCGCGAATGGCCGGGTACCACTTCTTCCAGTCTTCGCCGCCGGCCTGCCACATCGCCTGCACCGCGTAGTAGTGGCCGTAATGGTAATACGATTCCCGCTGCACCACGCCCTGTTGGGGACGAGACTTGTTGAGGTACTGGATCCCCTTGGTGATCTCGGGTCCCTCGTACACGCCGGCGCTGTAGAGGGCCACCACTCCCGCGGCCGATCGCGCGAAGGCGCTCTCCCGCCGCTGGAGCATGTAACTGAAACCACCGTCCTCGTTCTGGCTCTTGTTCACGTAGTCGATGCAGCGGTTGATGGTTTCGTCGGGCACGAACAGCCCCGCGTTCCTGGCTGCCCGAAGTCCCATCACCTGGCAAATCGTGACCGATATGTCGGCTTCCGAGCGTCGCGGCTCGTAACGCCATCCGCCCTCCTTGTTCTGTGTATTCACGATCAGCTTGACGGCCGCCGCCAGTTTTTCGCGGAGTTCCGGCCGCTTCGACTCCCCCCAACATTGGGCCAAAAACAGCGTGGCGAACCCGTGCCCGTACATCGGGCCGTGGCTGGCCGACCGGGCCGTGGTGATGAAGCCACTTTGCTGTGTGTTGGCCAACAGGTAATCCACGCAACGGCCGACCTCGCCCCCGTATGGGCCGCGACCCGGCGTGTTGCCACCGGCCATGAATGCCAGGCCGCACAAGGCCGTGACCGCCGCGTTGCCGCGATACGCCCCGGACCCGAACGAGCCGTCCGGGGCCTGCCGCTTCGCCAGCCAGGCCAATCCCAACTCGATCGATTCCTCGGTCTGGGGCGTGATCAGCTTTGCCGCCGTCTTCTCCGGATCGGCGTCCTCCGCGGCGCCGACAGCCGCCGGCCCACTCCCCAGCAATCCAATCCAGCACAGCCAAACCAAGCCCAAACATCTGCCACGAATGACCGATCGCCCGCAAGCTCGCCGTTTCATCGCCGTGCTCCGTGGTCATGTAAGAGTGGCTAGTCGTTGCCGAAACCCAAGCCGCAAATGCCTTCTTCACTCACCATTCATCATTCTGCATTCATCATTCATCATTCATCTACCCCCTACCATTCGTCTTCCTCCTCAGAAAGCCGCCTGAAGTACTGTTCTATCAACAGCTCGTACTCGGGCAGGAACTCGTCGAAGGGTAACTGCAACAACTCCTTTCGCTGTTGAAGCGGAAGCGACACGTCCCAAAGCTCTTGCATCATCGTCCGCATCTGTTGCGAGTCGGGCTTGGGGTGCTCGCCGGCGCCGGTCTTTTGGATGGGAGCCATGCCGGGGTTGGCACCGGGCTGTTTCCCCGGCGAGCCCTGCTTCGGCTTGCCCCTCGAAGAACCCTTCGGCGGCTTGCTGCCCGGCTTGCCTCCCTGGCATTTTTTACGGGCCTGCTCGATCAGCCGGTCCAGGTCGGAGACGATCTGCCGTTGCAGCCCTTGCGTCTTCAGCCCCGAGTCGTTCTGCGCGATTCGCCCTTCCACCTCGCGCATTCGTCGAGCCACCTCCAGCAGAGGACGCTCGTCTTCCGACACACCGGCCGCCCCAAGTTCTCGTCGCAGTCGAGCGTCCAGATCGTCGCCACCTTCCCCGGGCGTATCACCCGGCTCGACTGCCGCGTCGCCCGGAACGGACGACTCGCGATCCGGGCCGCGACGCGTGGCGTCCCGGCTATCGCCGCTGACCTTCTCGAGCAACTGGTCCTCCAGCGAGCGGGGCGGCTGCACCTCGGGTTGAGCCGGCACCGATCCACCCGCCACGGCCAATAGCCCGGCAACGATCGACAACAGGATCGCAGCTCGCAGTTTCTTCATCGCACTTACTCCTCGTTCGGCGCCGGCGCCGGTTCTTCCCGTCTCGGTTCGGGCCGCACGTCGGGCAACCCGGCCGGGTCGTCCTCGGGGGCCTCCTGCTCTACCTGCAACAGTTGCGCAATCAGGCCGCCGAGCTGGCCTTGTTCCTCGCTCAGGGCCGTGTACCGGAGCCTTTGCTCGTCGGTCAAGGGTTCGGCGGCCTTGACCGCCCTCTGCAGCTCGGCCGTCCGGAGATTGACGTCCTCTTGTAGGAGTTTCAACAGCTTCAGCTCGGTCAACATTTGGACCGCCCGGGGGTCGCCCCTTTGCCCTGCCTTGCCGCCGCCGGCACCGCCCGACTGGCCCGTCCCGGACGCCGGTTCCTTCTTCAGGGCCTCGAGCAACAGGTCCAGCCGCCCCAGGGCGTCTTCCTCGGCCTCCTCAGTGGCCGGCCCCGTCTGACGGCGGTTCAACAACGCGGCCGCCCGGCCCATCGATTGGCCCGCACGCGAGAGGGTCAACTGGAAGGCACCGGCACCGGCCAGTTTGTCGCCCATCTGGACGGTCTCCGTCCGCAGCGAGCCTTGTTGGCGTGAGAGCCCCCGCAGGCCGGCCAACTGGGCTCGGGTCAGCTCGCCCCTGCCCCGCAGCCCGGCATAACGCTGCGTCTCCTCCAGGATCTTCTGCTGCCGGCGGCGGAAGTGCTTCAGGTCGTCTTCCAGCCGGACCAGTTGTTCCATGGCCAACTCCGCCTGGGCCTGCTGGCGTCGGGCGGCCAGTTGGCGCCGGGCCTGCCGGAGGGACTCTTGTGCAGCCTCGGCCGCTCGGCAGGCCCCCTGGCAGTTCCCCTGCCCCGCACATTGTCCGGCCTGGCCCATCTGCCCGGCGGCCTGGCGGGTGGTCTCGCCCGCTTGATCGGCCAGCAGACGTTCGAGGCGTCGGGCCATCTGTTCGGTTTCTTGCTGCAGCTCGGCCTGCTCCCGACTCAGCCGCTGCAACTCCCGGTTGCGCCGCTGCTGGTCGGAATCCTGTAAGCTGGCCTCCATCTTCTTGCGCAACTCGGCCTGTCTCCGCTCGATCTCGGCCAGCTCGGCTTCGGCTTCGGCCAGCTTCTTCACCAGCCGGGCCAGTTCGTGCTGGCGGCGATTGGCCAGTATATCGAGCACCTCTTGCAAGTCTGCGGCGATTTGCTGTTGCTGAGCGGTCGCCTGGCCAATCCGGTTGCGCTCCACCCGGCCGCCGGCCGAGAGCATCTGCCCACTGATGGCCAGCCGCCGGGCTTCGGCCAGCGCGTCGGCCACGGTTTCGGCCGCCAGCGGATCGCTCTGGCGCAACTCGACGGCCGCCTGGTCCATGCGCTGTTGGATCCGATCGAACTGCCGGGCAAGCTCGAGCTGCCCGGCGGCGTGGATCTTCAGATCGGCCACCTCCTGCGGCAAGAGGTCCGTCAGTTCCTTGCCCAGCGTGCGGCGCCCCACCTCTGTCGTGCGGCCTCTCAGCTCTTCCTGTTCCCGCAACAACTGGCTGATCTCCCGGTGGAAACGCCGATACCTGTCCCACTGGCCCAGTTGCTCCAGCAGACGCTGCAACGAGGCAATCACCTCATCCTGATGCCTTCCGGCCTTACCCAACGAAGCGGCAACCGGCCGGTCGCGGTCGGAGGGCTCGGCTTTCTTCTCATTCTTATCCTCCTCCAACGGCCGTTGCAGCCGGATCTGCGTAGACTTGATCGCGGCGGTCAGCTCGCGGCCGATCAGCGCCAGGTGCTCGCGGTCCAGCCGCCCGATCTCGCTCAACAGGGCCTGCATCCGCCGCCGCACGTCGGGACTGTCGACTTTGTTGTTGGTCAGGTCGGCCAGCAGGGCCAGCACGTGCATCGGTACACCGGTGCTGCGGCCGCTCAGGCTGCGGCGGACCTCCCGCTGACCCAGTTCGGCCCCCTTCAGGCGGTCCAAGTCGAGTTGCTCCAAGTGCCCCTTCTCCGCCAGCCTGATCTCAAGCGACGTGACCTGCCCTCGGCTCCCCTGCTGCATCTTCAAGACCCGGGCCAACTCGGCCAGGATCAGGCTCTGGCGATCGGCAACGCGCCCCTGGAGTTGCTCGGTGGTGATCACCACCAGGCGACGCGACTGGCTCTGTGCGGTCTGTGGGCGGTAGTCGGTGGCAGTCACGTGGAACGCAAGCTCGGTTCCCGGCGTCAACTCCAAGGCGGCCAGTTCCCAACGGTACTCGACCTCCCGGCGATCACCCTGCTCGGCCCCGCCGGAAAGTCCCCCGGACTGCTGGGGCTCGATCGGCTTCGGCCCGGTGTACAGCGGCAGCACCGATTCCCGCGGCTCCTGCTGTACACCTTCCGGCCGACTCGCCCCGCCGAAAACCAGCGCCAGTTGGTAGATGGCCAGATCGTCCGCGGCCGCCACTTGCAGCGGCACTACGGCCTGGGGCGTGGCGAAGACCGTGTCGCCGGGCCGTTTGAGCGACACGGTGGGCGGCCGGTCGGGCACGGCGATAATCTCCCAACCGACTTCCCCGCTGAGGTTCTCCTGGTCGACCAGCTCGAACCGCACCGAGCCCGGTTCCTGCTCATCTATCAGGTCCTTAATCTCAAACTCCGCCGCCACCCGCCGCCGCTGCCGGCCGGTCGGCCCGCCGTCGATCCGGCGGCCGCGGTCCAGGTGGAGCACGGCGGACGCCAGCGGCCTGGTTGCCCTGCCCGAAATCTCCACCCGCGTGCCCACCAGGGCCCGAATCAGCTTGCCTGCTACCGGCTCCGACGGCCAGCCTGTGTAGGCCGGCGGGATCAGCGTCACCCGAACAGCTTCCAGCCCGGGCGGTTCGACCACCTCGACCGGATGCCACGGCATCAAGTTGTCGTCGCCCCCTTCGGCCCGGTAGGAGAACGGCCGGACCGGTTTCAGCACGGCAACCATTGCGCCGTCGACGGCGTTCATCTGCTGCGTTTGGTCGGTCACCCTTGCGTCGGGGCCCAGGAAACGATAGTGGATCCGCACCGCCCGCGGCAGCTTAGCCCCCTCGGCGTCGACCACCCTGATCTGAACCGGTCTACCCTTGGCCGCCCGGGTCACAAGGGGACTGACCTCCAGGTGGGTCTTCTGGGGCCAGGGCACGCCGAAGGGATACGCCAGCCGGAAGACCGCAGTCTCCGAGTACTTCGGGGCCAGCACCACCAGGATCGCCGCCACCAGGCAGATCGATGCCGTGACCATCGCCGCCCGCAGCGGAGGTCGCGGATCGAGCACCTCGGAGAAATCCAGCCGCTCGGTCTCAGCCGTGGCCTGGGCAACCACCGCCCGGCGCAGCGCGGGAGAACCGGCGACCGGATCGTCCTCCGATTGTTTCAGAAACTCCACGGCGCTCACCAGCCGGTCTTCAAGCGCCGGAAACCGCCGCTGAAGCCTCAGGGCCAGGTCGACCTCGCTGAGGGGAACGAACAGCGGTAAGTACAGATAGCGGTAACAGGTCCATCCAAACGCCCCCAGAACCAGCAACGAGCAGATCACCCTCAGTCCCGGATCCTGGAATCCGATCAGGTAGTCGGCAACCCCCAGCACGATCACCGCGCCGAGCACCACGGCCACGATCCAGCACAGACCGTAGACTGCCACCAGCCTCCGAACACGGGCTCGCAGGACGCAGATCTTCTCTTCGAGCGGATGCGACATGATCTCGATGCCGTGATAAAGATGTCTGCTTAGCGGGTGGGGCTCCCCGCGTTACGTTGGCACTGCCCCAGTCATTTGGACGTTTCGGGAGTCAGGGCGGTTCCAAACATGGTCGTTCGTGGCCAATTCACGCTGCTTCCTCTATTTCATCATTCATCATTCATCCTTCATCATTATTCTATACCATCCCCCCCACTTTCCGCAGGATCCATTCCGCGGTTACCAGTACCAGGAACAACAGCAGCACGGGCCACCTGTTCCACAGCGGCTTCGGCGGCAGCGTCTCGATCGGTACCTGCCGGCCGGGGGGTAGGTTTCTCAGCAGCCCCCGGGCCGTCTCGAAGGTGTAGAAGCGTCCGCCGGTCTGCTCCGCCGCCTTCTCGAGGGTCACCTTGTCCATCTGGATCCGCTCGAACTCTCCGGGCGGGGCGGCCACCGTGAAATCGACCGCCGGGGCCCTGCCCTCCATCGCCGGAATGGCCACCCAGGCGTGATAGCTACCCACCGGCAGCGAGTCAACCACCCCCTCAAAGTTTCCCCGTCCGGCACCCACCCGCAGAAGCTGAATCCGACGTGTCTTCTGTCCCCGGTGCTCCAGGACCACGGTCACGCCGTCGTCTTCGGCCGGCGCCAGACCTTCGTCCGCAAATCGCACCCGCAGCCGCACCTGCTCACCCCGGGTGTACTCGCGGCGATCGGCCGAGAGGGTGGCCGAGCGGCCTTCACCGGTGAGTATCGAGCGGCTGAGGTAGCGGATCATCTGGATCCAATAGCGGGCGAAGAAGAGGTCGCCTCCGCGCTTCCGCCAGCGATAAGTCTCGTCGGTGGCGTGGAACAACACCTTGCCCGCCCCCACGTACTGCATGCAGATCACCGCCAGCGGTCGGCCGTCGTGGCCGCGGCGCGTGGGATGTTCGGCCAGCGTGCGTGCGGCCGGCTTCAACTGCGGTGTCTCCAACAGCCAATACAGCGGCGGCAGGTTCTGCCAGATCGCCCGTGTCTCGGCCCGACTATCGCCCAGGTGCATCGCCGGACTGGAGAGTCCCAGCTCGGTCGGCTGCACCACGAACCCCTCGATCACCGGCTGGCTGGGATCGGGGTAACGGATGCTGCCCAACTCGACCGGCATCAGCCGGGCCAACGGAGTATCGCGATAGGCCCCGGGCATGTACTTCTCGCCGGCAATCAATACCAACGCGCCCCCCTTGCCCGGCTGGTCCACAAAGTCGACTACGTTCTGCATCGTAGAGACGCTCAGCAGCGCCGGGTCGACGTCGCCCAGGATGATCACGTCGTACGAGAAAAGGTCTTCGCGCTGCACGGGAAACACCGGAAGCGCGGAGGGGTCCTGGCGTGTGTTCTCCAGGTCGGCGTTCTGCAACACCCATTTCAGCTCGATGGTCTCCTCGCGCTGGAGCATTCGCTGCAAGTACCGAAACTCGAAGTTGGGGTACGCCTGGGCCAACAGCACCCGGATCTTCTCCTTGTGCACCCGCACCGCCCGCTCCTGGAGGTTGTTCTCCGTCTGCAGCTCACCCTCTTGGGGTTCCACTTCGACCACGTACCGAAACTGGCCGACCTTGGTGGGCCGGTAAGGCAAACTCAACTGCTGCGGTTGTCCGTCGGGACCCACCGAGACGTCTATCTTCGCCAGCACCTCGGGCCTGCCTTGCTCGCGGAGCACCACCGAGACGGCGGCCCCTTCCAATCCCGTTCCCGTGAGCCTCAGCTCGAAGTTGACCACGTCGTTGACGAATACCAGCGGGTCCACCAGCAGATCGCTTATCCTCAGATCCTTTACCGGCTGGTCGCTCCCCAGGCCGACCACGTGCAGAGGCACACCCTCGCGCCGGGCCAGCCGCCCATTCGGTAGGGCAGCTTCGTGTCCCACCGATGGGAAGGCCAGCGACGGGCCGTCGGTATTGATCCCGTCGGTCAACAGCACGATGGCCGCCGGAGCCGTGCCCCTGAGGTCCTCCAGGATCGTGCCCACCGCGGCACCCAGGCGGCTCGACTCGACCGAGGGTTGCCCGATCGCCCGGATCTCCCTCAACAGCTCATCCACGCTGGAACCGCTGCTGGGACGAAGGCCGCGGGCAGAGTTCTCCAGGAAATATACCCGCAGCTTGTAGTCCCTCGCGATTCCCGCCAGCAGGGCCCCGTCCCGCTCGCACAGCAACGTTTTGGCCAGGTTCCACCGGCTCAGTTCGTAGTTGTCCGGCAGGGTCTCCCTGATCTGCTCCTGGAATTTGGCGTCGCGCTTCTCGCCGTAGTGGTCGACGATCGTCATACTCTCTGAATCGTCCAACAGCACGGCCACGTAGGGCAACCCCGTCCGCTTCAGCGAGAGCGACAACTGCGCAATCATCACCAGCACGATTGCCACCAGACACAGCCGGATGGCTGCCAGCATGATCCGATAGGGCCCGCGGACCCTCCGGCCCTCGTGCCAGTAGATGACCACCACGAATACCACGGCCAGCACGCCCAACAGCAGCGTGAGCGACGGCCACAGAGGCCACGTATACTCCAGGCTCCAGACCGTACCTTCCTCGTGCCCGGCCTCCACGCCGAGTAGCCGCTCGACCCAACTTGGCAACGTACCGCTCATGTCGCGTGATGTCCGAAACGCCAGGCCAGGAAGGTCTCCAGGAACAGCAAACTCAAGACCGCGCAGAGTAGCCACTTCGCCAAAGTGCCTCGGCGGCCGATCCGTTGCACCGGCTCGTCGTCGAGATTCTCCCGGCTGGTCTCAAAGGGGATGCCCGACCAGATCTGCTCGCCCAACTGTTCCGCCGTGAGCTTGCTCAGATCGCTCTCCACCGTGTCGACGTTCACCGCAAACACCTCGCTGCGCGAAACCGGCTGCCAGTCTGCCGTGGGCACACTGGCTGCCGTGGGCACACTGGGCCGGGCCCGGTAAATCCCGCTGGTGAGCGTCTCCGAAAAGCTCCAACTGCTATAGTCACCCTCTGCGCGAAGGCGGATCTGCGCGCTTTCTCCCCGGGGTGTGCGCAATTCCAGCGCCGCGTCAGCCGCCGGCGTGGAAACAAACGCGCCGAACGTCTGGCCGACCAGAAAGTTGCGCTGCTGAAGCTGCCCTCCCACGGCAAAGTCCAGCAGCTCCTGCACAATCGGAACGTAGCTGGGCAACAGCGGCATCGGCGTCCAGGAAGTGTCGGCCGAAGTGGCTACTAACACCACCCTGCCCCGCTCGATCTGCTCTTCCACGATCGCCGGATCGCCCCCCTCGAAGGCCAGCGCCACGGTGGCCTTCGACCCCTTCGGCAGCGTCAGCTTCACGTACTTGTTCACCGGAGTCCTCAGCAATCCGGCACCCTCCCGACCACGAAAGGGGGCCACGATCGAATGGCGATACTCCCGCGGGTCGAAGAAAAACGGTCCTTCCGACTCGACTGTTCCCAGCCGGGCGGGCAACAGTCGAACTCTGCCCCGTTTCCCTCCGCCCAACTCGTCGTTGTAGTTGTCGCTGTTGACTCCCTCGCCCAGAAAAAACACCAAACCACCGCCGTGCTTCAGGTACGACTGGAGGACTTGCGCCTCGCCGGAAACGAACTGGGCTACGCCGGCCAGGAATACGCAGTCGTAGCGGTCCAGGTATAGCTCTCGCAGTGCTCCCTCCGGCTCCACTTCCACGCGGGTAAACGAGTCCTCGGCCTGTTGGCCCTCCGGCGACAGGGCCACCCTCAGGTAATCGGTTGCATCCTGGTACGACCCGCCCGACGGACGACCGTTTATGCACAATACCCGTAGGTGCTGCCTCACCGGCAGGGCCAGAAAGCGGTGGTTATCGACGTCCAAGGCATCCGACGGCGCCTCGGCCAGCAAGCGGACTTCCACCGCATGGTCTCCCGGCGTCTCGAAACGGTGGGAAAACCCGACCGAATCCTCCTCGCCCGGCGCCAAACCGCCCGCCTCCTCTCCCGCGTACGCTTCGCCCGCCGAACGTCCGTCGATCAGCAGTTCCACCCGCTGCGGGCCGCACGCCCTGGGGCCGAAGTTCTTCACTTTGGCCAGGATCGTTACGTTCTTGGCCGGGGTGACCACCGGTTCGCCGCAGCGCAGCTCCGTGACGGCCAGGTTCCCACTGTCGGGCTGACCCAGATCGATCACCACCAACGTGGCCGCCCGGGCCAACTCCTTGCTCCGCTTCCGGAATTCGGCCGCCGCGCTGCCGGTTAGCTCCGGGGCCCAGCCCACCCGCCCCAGGTCGGTCAGGAAATAGACCTCGTGTCGGGTCAACCGGGGGTTCTCGCGCCGGGCATTGCGGACCACTTGCAGGACCGTGGCCACAGTGGCCGGCAAGTCGGCCGTTCCATGGGGAAGCCGCAGTTGATCGATCTCCTCCAGCAGTTCCGCGGGCTCCAACGCCGGCGTGCCCACTACCACCTGCGGCGGCGAAGACATCAACACCAGGGTGAATGCGTCGCCCTGCCGGCTCTCCTCGACGCTTTGCCTGGCCAGCTCCTTGGCCCGATCGAAGCGGCTCGTCTCGCCCGGCTTGTAAGCCATCGAGTACGAGGCGTCGATCACCAGCACCCGGTGGGTTCGCCCCCCGGAGATCGAGGCAAACGTGGTGTCTTTCAAGAACGGCTCGGCCACGGCCAGCACCAGCAGCACGATCAGCAGCGTGCGGATCGCCAGCAGCAGCCATTGCTCCAGCTTCATGCGGCGGGCATGCCGTTGGATCGCGGCCAGCAGATACTCCATCGCCGCCCAGGGCGTTTCCCGATATCGCTGCCGGGTCAACAGGTGAATCAGGATCGGCACGCCCGCCACCGCCAGCCACCCCAGTATCCAGGGACTGACCAGTCCGAAGGCAAAGATGGCTGTTTCTTGGGACACGGTGGTTATTCGCCGGTGACAATGATCAGTAGGAGAAGGTCCTTTACCTCCTCGACCCCAGATAACTCGACAACGCCACCTCCAACGATTCGTCGGTTCGCATCAGGGCGTAATCCAACCGGTGCATCCGGCAGCCTCTCTTCAATTCGTGCAGGAACCGGTTGAACTCCCCAAGGTACGCCTTGCGCAACCCCCGCGGCTCGGCCAGCACGTCGGGCAACTGCTCCAGGCCCTTGAACTTGGTGTGCCCCTGGAACGGAAACTCCAACTCTGCCGGGTCGAGCACTTGCAGCAGGACCACCTCCTGCCGGTTGTGGCGGAAGTGCTTCAGACCCGCCATCATCGAATCCACGTCGTCGAACAGGTCGCTCAGCACGATGATGATTCCCCGCTTCTTCAGCCGCTCGGCCAACTCGTGGAAGATCGCGCCGGTGGCCGTCTTGCGCTGGGGTACCGCTTCCTCCATCACGTGCACCAGCTGCTCCATCTGCGAGGGATTGCTGCTGGCCCGCACCAACGCCCGAATCTCCTGGTCGAAGGTGACCAGCCCCACGCTGTCCTGCTGTCGAAGGATCAAATACGCCAGGGCGGCCGCCACGCATTGTGCATATTCCAGCTTCGACATCGCCGCCGCAGGACTCCTGTACCGCATGCTCTCGCTGGTGTCCAACAGCAGGTAACAGATCAGGTTCGTCTCTTCCTCGAACTGCTTCAGGTAGAACTTGTCCGTCCGCCCAAACACCTTCCAGTCGACGTAACGCAGATCGTCGCCCGGCGCATACTCCCGGTGCTCGGCAAACTCGATCGAGAAGCCGTGAAAAGGGCTGCGATGGACTCCGGAAACGTACCCTTCCACGATCAGCCGGGCACGCAACTTCAGCCCCTTAAGCCCCGCCAGGATCTTGGGATCTAAATACTTCCGGGAGTTTTCCACGCTTGGCTGATTCTTCCTCTTCGACTGCTATCGAGCCGATCAATCGGCGGATCACGTCGTCCGGCTTGACCCCTTCCGCCTCGGCGTTGAAATTGGTGATGATCCGGTGCCGCAGCACCGGGTGCGCCACCGCCCGAATATCCTCGCAGCTCGCGTAAAACCGCCCCTGCAACACCGCCCGGGCCTTGGCCCCCAACGCCAGGTATTGGCTCGCCCGAGGCCCCGCTCCCCAACTCACGTACTGCCGAATGAAGTCGGGCGCGTCGCCCTTGTGCGGCCGGGTCAGCCGCACAAGTTGCAGCGCGTAGCGGATCACGTGGTCGGCCGCCGGCACCCGGCGGACAATCTTCTGCAAGGCCAGAATCTGATCGCCCGAAAGGGTCGGCGTAACCGTCGGCTCCACGTCGGTCGTGGTTCGCCGCACGATCTCGAACTCCTCGTCTTCGTCCGGATAATCGACGTAGGTGTTGAACATGAAGCGGTCCAACTGGGCCTCCGGAAGCGGGTAAGTCCCTTCCTGTTCGATCGGGTTCTGGGTGGCCAGCACGAAGAACGGCTGGCTCAGCCGGTGCCGCGTCCCCCCGGCCGTGATCTGATACTCCTGCATCGCCTCCAACAGCGCCGCCTGCGTCTTCGGCGGCGTGCGATTGATCTCGTCGGCCAGAATCACGTTGCCGAAAATCGGGCCCTTCAGGAACCTCAGCTCCCGAGTGCCCGATGCCTTGTCTTCCTGAATCACCTCCGTGCCCGTGATGTCCGAGGGCATCAGGTCCGGTGTGAACTGGATCCGGCTGAACTTCAGCGACATCGCGTCGGCCAGCGTGCGGATCATCAGCGTCTTGGCCAGCCCCGGCACACCCACCAGCAGGCAATGGCCTCGCGCGAACATGGCCACCAGCAGCTCTTCAAGCACTTGCTGCTGACCCACGATTACCCGAGCTAACTGCTCGGTGATCAGCCGGTAGGCCTCGTTCAACTCTCCAACGGCCTGCACGTCGCGTTCTTGGAGCATGGTTGTATTTCTGCTTTTCTATCGGATAGGTCTGAGTAGAAAGTTGCCGTCCTCCGCTGTGCCTTCGGCCACGCGGAGCGAGAGGGTTTGCAATAAGGGGCCGTCAAGAAACAACGTCGCACCTCGGGAGAATAGCCCCGCCCGGGCGGGACTATCAGCAGCCGCAAGAATGTGAACTTGTTCTTCGATAGGTTCCAGTCTGCCATCTACCCTACGATCCGCCGCCACACCGTCGGGGGACCCTTTCCGCCGGCCGCCGTGCGGGCCCAGCGCGATCAGCTCCGTGCCGGTGGCGATCAGCAAACGCCTCCCGGCCACCAGCAGGTTTCCGCCGCTGGCGCCGCGGGCAACCAGGTCGATGACCTTCTTCGGCCGGGCCGTCTTCTGGTCCAGCAGGTATATCTTCTCCCGAGTCGGCCAGAGCACACTATCTCCGGCCAGGACCCCGCGGCCGTAGCCCGGTTTCTCGCCGCCGCGGGGCCAAAGGTGTTTCACGCGACCCCGGTCTGCTCCCTTCAGGCCGATCCAGTACAGTTTGCCTCCACTGGCGATCAGATGGTCCGCGGTGGTCCCCAACAAGTGCACCACGTCTTCAACCTCCGTGCCGCTCTGCCAGAGGATCTGGCCGGTAGCCGCGTCGAGAGCGAAGATCCGCGGACTGTCGGCCGGCGCCACCAGCACGGTTCCGTGATCGTAAACGCACGGATTCAGGTCCCGGCTCCAGTGGGGGGCCATATTCTGCAAGTTGCCGTCTCGCACCCGAGGGTAAAGGCTGACCCATTTCAACCGCCCATCGCGGGCGGAAATCGCCGCCACCGCCCCCAGGTTCGTGTTGTAGTAAAGCGTGCCGCGCTGGAGCGTCAGCAGGTTGTGCGTGTGCTGGAGGAAGATGCCTTGGGCGGGCGTTTCGGCGGCGCAAACGAAAACTCGCCACCGGCGGCGGCCGGTCTGGGCGTCGAAACACGCTACGTGCGCCTCCGGCACCCCACCGCTGCGCATCGCCACGTAGACGTTTACCCCGTCGGCCACCGGTGCACCTTCAAACGCCCAGCCCTCTTCCGGCGCGATCTTCCACGTCAGCCGCCCCTCGGCCGCCAGGTCCAGGCACACCAGGTACCCGCGCCTGCCGACCCGTCCGGAAAGAGGCCCGGCCTCGGCTCGCGGCAAGTTCGTTACGGTACTTCCCATCCGCGCGTACAGCTTGCCGTCGCACGCGGTCATCGTGAACCGCGGCACGCCCAGCCCTACTCCCGGCGGGGAACCCAACCCGGGCACGCCTTCGAGCTGGTCGCGATAAACGGCCGTGCCCGTCTTTGCCCAGGGCGGGCGGCCCGTTTGTGCGTCGAAAGCCTTGATTTCCACTCGATCGTTGACCAGCACCAAGCCGTTGAGAAACACCGGATAATAGCTCAACTGCGGTTTCGGATCATTCGCACCGACGTTGGGGAAGAGCCTCGGGGCGACAACCTTCGCCAGCCCAACACGCCAGTCCACCTTGCCCGGGTCGATCTTCTCCGACGCAATCATGTTTCGCGTGGGGGAACCGGCAAACGTGGGCCATTCGGGACTCGCCTTCGGCCCCGGCCAGACGCCGCTTTCGGCAAGCAGCGCACCCAGCGCCGCGGCGTAGTCCACTTCCCGGCCGGCCAGCCAACCTCGCGCGTCGGGGTGCAGCCGGGAAAACTCCGTCAACTCGTCCCGCGCCCGCTGGGGAGTCTCTTCCAGAATAGATACCAGCACCAGCCGGGCCCGTACCGCCGCCAGGTCCAGATCCGTATCGGGAAAACCGGGCCAGGTGCGGGGAACGTCCGGCGGAAGCTTCGCCGGAACAATCCGCTCCCAGCACCAGCGCGCCGACGTATAGTCGCCCTCCTCCAGCCACATCTCGCCGAGGGCCATCAGCGCGTCGTCGCCCCAACTGCTGGCAAACGCCTGCCTCGCCACCTTTTCCAGCAATTGCCGATCCCGCTTCGCCACGCCCTCCTCGTACCACCGCCGCGCCACCGGATCGACCCGGCTGCGATATAGCTTCAACGCCTCGGCCGGCAGGTTGGCCAATTGCAGATGGCAATAATTGCGCAGGCCCACGTAACGCCGTTCAGTCGCGCCCACCAGCTTCGCATCGGAATTCTCCAGCACGCGGCGGAGAGTCTCTACGGCTTCGTCCCACTGCCGCGCTTCCAGATGTGCCTTCACCCGCTCCAGGTCGGCCATCACCTTACTGTCGGCCAGACTCAGTTGGACCGTCTCTGCCAAGTCGAACCGCACAAGGTCCGGCATGGGGCCGAACTGGGCCCCCGCACAGTCTGCCGTGGGCACACCGGGCTGGCCGCCGCCCAGCAGCACCCCCGCGGCGGCAACAGCCGCCGTCAGCCACGCAGTTCGCCCCGCCGAATCCATCGGTGCCATGGCCCTCTAGGAATCTCTCTCTGCCCTGGGGCGAAATCCGGGAGTGGGGGTAGAATAATAACACCCCTGTTCCAGACTCCCCGTAAACTCCGCGATGCCCCCCAAGGCTACTCGCCCCGACACACCCGGAGTATTCCGATTCTCAAGTATAAGGGACGATCCGACGTGGGGAAACCGGGCAACCGAGAGCTTTTTCGCTGCGCGGCCCCCTGCCGGCCCGTTGCGAAGGGGGCCGATCTCCTGCAATTGTGCCACTGATTCGTAGAAGCAGTGCTTTTCGACGGGAAATGCCAAGGTCACTGCTTCCGCGAACCAGTGACACACCGTTTCTCAACCGGCTGCTGCGCCCGCACCGCCGCCGCACAAAGCGCCTCGATATTCTCCGTGGGCACGCCCGGTGGAGTGCCGCCACCACACGAAAGAACCAACCGACTCCTGTCCTCCACGGCCGCCAGCGCACCGGCCACGCTGCGGCGCACGTCTTCGGGGGTGCCCAGTCCCAGCACGTCGCGCGGAGGGATGTTGCCCAACAGCACAACCGTCTCGCCGGCGGCCTGCTTCATCTCGTCCAGGCCGTGCTGGAAACCGAAGTTGAACAGGTTGAACCCCATCTCGCCCAGGTGGCGGGCCGTGATCGTGCCGTGGCAGTCGTTGTGCAAAGCCTTCACGCGTACGTCCAGCGAATCGCCGATCCGCTTGAAGTAGGGCAGGGCAAACTCCCTGAAATCCTCCTCGCCCAGGAACCCGATCAGGTCGTCCAGCACCAACAGACCGTCGATCGACGGGAAGCTCTCCGCCTGATGCCGGACCCAATCCACGATGAACTCGGTGACGACTCCCAGCAGCTTATGGATCTGCTGCGGATTGGTCCTCACCCCGATCAACGTCTCCGTATGTCCCAGCAGGTAGGTGGCCACGTTCATCGGTCCGCGAGAGGTGGCCCACCGGATCCGGTGGCCCGCCTGCTCGATCTCCCGCCGGCAATGCTCCATCCGCTTGATCGCAAAAGGGCACATCCCGTCCGTTCGGCAGTTCGGTTTCTCGAGCCTATCGATATCCGCATAGTCGTGCAACATCTTCTTCGTATGCGGGAAATCGTCGGCCGGCCACACACACTTGGCCCCAAACGCCGAGGGCTCCGTGCACATGCCGTACTCTGCCCAAAAGCCGGGCATAAACATTACGTCCGGGAATCGCCGCACCACCTTCAAGTTCGCCTCCAGCCAGACTCGGTCGTCGGTCAGATAGTCGAGGATCGAGCTTCCGGCCCAGCCGGGCAACCAGGGACAATCGATGATCAGCCCCACCGGCAGCGGATCCAGCAGCTCGCCGTCGAGCACTCGTAACAAGTCATTCCACTGCTGGTCGGTCATGGTTCCTCACAATCAGTGCTCCCTCAGGTCCGCAAACAAGCCCGCATTCTCGAGCTCGCCAATAGCCCCGCCCGGGAGGGCGGGGTTGGCCGCGTGGTTACTCCCAAAACCCCGCCCTCCCGGGCGGGGCTGTTGCAGGAAATATTGCAGGAAACGCAAAGTTGTTGTTGGCCAGCCCAAACGATAACCCTTCTCCCCTGGCGATGCAAGCAGGACCCGGCGAACAAGCCGCCGCCCATGGGAAACTTGCAAGTTTGGTGGTTTCCACTATCATGATGCGAGTAGAGTCGCCCAAAAGGTCCCCATCCGCCGTTCAGCGAGCGGGCTTGCAGCACGAAGGGAGACGAAATCGTGAAGAACCAGCCGATCGGACGACGCAACTTCCTGCAGACCACGGCCGCAGTTGCGGGGGGAGTTGTCTTGGTAGGTCCCCGGAATTCCTCCGCCGGGGCATTAGGGCCGACGGTCATCGAAGAGCCGTTTCACGGTGCCGTGTTGAACCACCGCCACGGACAACAGTCCGGCGACGGCCTGAAAATTCAGGTCCGTGGCCGGGCGCCGCTGCGCGACCGCGTAACCGTCAACGGCGCCCCGGCACGCAGGGCGGGTACCGGATTCGTCTCGCAGCTCGTGCTGCGCCGGAAGGAGACGGACATCGTGGCCCTATCCCAGGGCAGTTCCGGCCGCCGCGAGCACCGCGTCAGGGTGCTCTGGGACCGACGTTCCCGGCCGCGGTACAGGTTCTCGATCGACGACAACAGCTTCTTTCTGCGGGATATTGCCCGGAAGAAGTACGCCTCGCTCTTCGAGTGCTTCTACCTTCAGATGCTGCGGAAGCTGCACCAGAAGTACGGTGCCCGCTTCGTGCTGAACATCTACTACACGACCCAGGACGGATTCGAGTTGCCGCAGTTTCCCGACCGTTACAAGGGCGAGTGGAAGGACAACTCGGATTGGTTGAAGCTGGCCTTCCATGCCTACGCCAATGAGCCCGCGCGGCCTTACCAGTACGCACCGGCGGAGCGGCTGATAGCCGACTTCGACAAGGTGTCCCAGCAGATCCGCCGCTTCGCCGGCGAGCAGACCTACTCGCCGCCCACCGTGATCCACTGGGGAATGGTGCAGCCGGGGGCGCTCAAACCGCTGGCCGAGCGCGGAGTGCGCGTGCTCAGCGGATATTTCCGCCGTGGCAGCAGCGGCTGGGACGTGAACTACCTGCTGGACGACGACCGCTCGGAGTACCTCTCGCGCCACGATGCCCTGAAGGATTTTGAGAGCGGGATAGTTTTCTCCAAGGTCGACGTCGTCTGCAACAGCACGCCCGTGAAACGGATCGTACCCACGCTCGAACCGTTGGCCCAAGATCCCAATCAGGCCGAGATCATGGATCTGTTTACCCACGAGCAGTACTTTTGGCCGTTCTACTCCAACTACCTCCCCGATCACGCCCAAAGACTCGACGCGGCGATCCGCTGGGTCACCGAGCACGGATACAAGCCGGTATTCTTCCACGAGGGCCTGCTGGGAGGGCCGGAATGACGTCTTGCCGGGCCAAATGTTGAAGTTGTTGGTAGACCGATTCCGAGCGGTTGCCCGATCACTTGCAGGAGGGTCGAGTCATGGGACGCAGATTGCGGTGGACGGCTGCGGTTGCCGTATTGCTCTGTGGATCAACCGCGGCAGCAGAGGCGGATGACGTCTTCAAGCCCTCGCCACCGAAACGGCACGTCGAGGTCGTCCGGTCCGGCTCCCACTCGTACGAGGTCGCCGTGGGCGGCACCGTCGACATGGACCGGGCGATGACGCGCCAGTGCGGAACCATCAAGGTGGCGTTCCAATCCAACCTCGCCTTGACGATCGCCAACACCGCCCTGGCACCGGTGGTAAACCCCTGGATCGTGATCGGCGGGCGGGGTAACTGGCGGACCCTCGACGAAATGCTCGCCGAGGCCCTGCGGGGAGCCAAGACCGACCAGGATAAGATCTATCTGATCTGGGATTTCGTCCGCCGCAATCGCCATCACGACGATCCCATCTACCACAACGACGAACTGCACGACCCGCTACGATTCCTTTGCGTCTACGGCGGCGGGCTGTGCGACGACGCCGGCTCCAACGGCAGCGCGTTGTACCATCGGGCCGGATTTACGGCGGCGCGGGTGGGCCGCGATCCCAAGGTGCGATGTCTGCACGGCCACATGATGTGCGAAGTCTTCCTCGACGGCGATTACCAGTTCATGGACATCGACGAGGACGTCTTCTACCTGGACCGCGAGAATGAAAAACCGGTAAGCGGCGACGCCGTCTCGCGCGACCACGATCTGGCCCGCCGCGAGCTGCACTACGGGCCGGCGGCCACCTCCTGGACTACCAGCCAGGAGGCCGCCTCGCTGTTCGGCGACGACGACGGCGCCACCGGGCGCATCGTCACCGGCCATCGCATGGACCTCACGCTGCGGCCGGGCGAGCGAATCGTGTATCGGTGGGACAACTGCGGGAAGCTGGCCACCGGCGAGCCCGACCGGAAGTTTCGCTACTGGGGTAACTCGAAGCTGATCTTCGAGCCGCTCCTGGACAAAAACTACGCGCTCTCCTGCCTCAAGGCGGAGGACGTCGCGGCGGTCGACGCAGCGCTGGCCGGTGGCTCTCCCGACGCCTACCTGGTCTACGTCGTGCGCTCGCCATACACGATCTGCGGCGGGAAGGTCGAGGCCAGGTTCCACCTGGAGGGCCCGGGGACCCGGGCGGCCGTGGCGTTCTCGCTCGACGGCCGCCGGTGGAAACAAGTCGGCTCCGCGGATCGTGCCGGCGACGCGGCCATCCGGGCCGAGTTGGACGAGCTGCTCGACGTGCACCACAAACCGCCCAAGCGGACCTACTACATTCGCGTCGGGTTGGCCGGGGCGCGGCTCGATGCGCTGCGGATCGAAACCGACCTGGTTGCCTCGCCCCTTGCGCTGCCCCGGCTGTCGGTGGGCCGCAACAAGGTCGTATATCGCGACCAGACGAATTCTCCGCCGAATTCTCCGCACCAAGTCACCGTCACCCACCAGTGGCGCGAGAGCTCGGCCATCGAGCCGCTCGCGGCGCCGGCGGAGCCGGTCTATCCCAAACCGGGGGCGTTGTGCCGCGACTCGATCCTCACGTTTCAATGGCCGGCGATCGAAGACGCACGGCTCTATCACCTCCAGGTCAGCCGGCGCCGCGACATGCGGCTGCCCTACCGCCCCAGCTTCGATCGGATGCACGAGACCAACCGGTTCTGCGTGCCGTTTACGGGGATCTTCAGCCCGGGGGAAGCCTACTATTGGCGGGTCCGCTGCCGCGACCGTCACGGCGTCTGGGGCGGCTGGGGCCCGACCTGGAGTTTCTCGTGGGAGGGCCCGCGGGTGCCGGTCAAGCTCCGCCGGGTGATACGCGACCGGCAGATCACCGTGCACTGGGAGCCCAACCCGCGCGGCCCGCGGCCCGTGCGCTACGAGGTCTACGGCAGCCAAGAGAAGGGCTTTTCGATCGGCCAGCAGCCCCACGTGGTCCAAGGGCTGGGCAAGGTCGGTGGTAATCTCGTGGGCACGACCGAGGCGACACAGATGCGAGTCGTGGCCGGCGAGTCCGGCAGGCCGAACCTTAACAAGACCTTCTACCGAGTGGTGGCCGTCGACGCGCATGGCACGCAGAGTGGCTGCTCCGACTACCTCGAGATGCCCCATCCGTTTATCTACTCGCAACCTGCGGCCACGGCAAAGGTCGGAAGTCCATATCGCCACCGGGTCCGCACGCTGGCGTCGCTGGGCGACTATCAACACCGCTACCAGCAGCCGACAAAGGGGTTCTGGCAGCGAGAACGCTACCGGTTCGAACTCCTGGAAGGGCCCGCATGGCTGAAGCTCGACGCGGCCACGGGCCTGCTCAGCGGGGAGCCCGGGGGCGAGGACCTGGGACGGCAGAAGGTAACGGTGCGGGTGGCAAACCAATCGGGCGGTGATGCCAGCAGCAGCTATCTGCTGCGTGTGGAAAAGCAATGACACAGGGGCATCGCCGGAAGGTGCCTGTCAACCGCATCCCGCCCGGTGGGGGGGGCGGGCAATATCGGGTGCCCTGCGGCGAATAGAGCAGAAGTGGTGCCGTGAGCGGTCGGCGTGCCTCTGAGAATGCGACGCCTATCACCTCGCATTCCAGGGGCAGGTAGAAGAACGTATAATCTTCCATGATTCGGTTCCGCCCGCGGCGGTTGATCAGTCGTTTTCCTTTCCGGATGAGGAGGTAGACCAATGACCCGACGACGTACTCTGACCACGGTAACCGTGATGTGTCTGGCCTTGCTGGCCGGCGCGTTTGCCCAGGCCGCCGAGGACCTGCTCGAAGTGATTCCCCAGCAGTCCCTGGGCTTCGTGGTGGTTAACCGGCTGGCCGAAACCGACGCCAAGATCCAGGCAATGGGCCGGCAGGTGCAACTGCCGGTGCCCAGCTTGCTGGGTATGTTAAAGGCAAGAGTGGGGCTGGAAGGAGTGCTGGATGAGAAGGGCGCCGCCGCAATCGCGCTGATGCCCGCAGCGGACGCCGCCGCAGTGGGCCCACGGCAGACTGGGCCGGCGGCAGTTGCGTTCCTGCCGGTTACCGACTACGGGAAATTGCTCCGGCAGTTGAAGGCCGACGACGCTTCCGCCAAGATCGTCGAGGTTAAGGTCGGCGGCCAGGCGTTTCTGGTCGGCCGGCGCGGCGGATATGCCGTGATGGCCAAGCCAGGTGATCGCGACGCGCTCGAGAAGGCCCTGGGTTCGACGAAGGGCGTGGCCGGCGACCTGGGTTCGTTGCGTGGCATGCTGGCCGAAGGCGACGTGGCCGCCGTGGTGACCCGCCGCGGCGTGGAAGTCCTTTCGATCAAAGGTCAAGCCGCCCTGCGGCAGGCCAAGGAGTCTCTGGCCGCAATCCCCGATATCGAGAAGCAAGGCCTGGAATTGGCCGTGAGCGTCTTCGGCGTCTACGAGAAGATCCTCAAGTGCCTGGGGGACGAAATCAACAGCTATGCCGTCGCCGGGCGGATCGACGACGCTGGAAATCTGCATCTGACCGAACGGGTGCGGCTGACTTCCGGCGGTCAGGCCGCCAAGATGCTCAGCCAGGTCGAGCCACCCCGGCGCGATCTGCTGGCCGGATTGCCCGATGGCCCGTTTGTGTTCGTCCTCTCCGGGGCCCTGCCGCAGACCATGGGTGAAGGGCTGATGAAATTCTCGGCGGAGATGATGAAGGCCGCTCCCGGCCTCTACGGTTTCACCGACGAACAGGTCGACAGGCTGATCGAAATCTCGGGCCAATCCATGAAAGGGCTCCGGGGGATATCGATGATGATGGGCGTGGGCAAGCCCGGCGACCCGATCTACGGCAATATCACCGTGGTGGAGCGTGTGGACGACAGCAAGGCCTTCCTGGCCGACTACAAGAAGACTATCCAGGCGATGAATCAACTGATAAAGGAGTCCGAAAGCTCGATCATGACCGCCAGCAAGCTGAAGGACGTCGAGATCGGCGGCGTGTCGGCCTTGAGGCTCACGATGAAGATCCCCATGGCCCCCCAGATGGTAAACGTACCGGATTTCGACGAGATAATGGAGAAGATGTTCGGCCCGGGCGGAAAGATGGTCGTCTTCATGGCCCCCGCCGACAAGCATACGATCGTGGCGGCCTATACCGGCAAGAAGCTGCTGCAGGAGTGTCTCGAGGTGGCCCAGGGCACCAAGCCCGGCCTGGCCGCCGACCCGGACGTGGCCAAGACGGCCGCCATGCTGCCCGCCGGTGCCCAGTGGGTGGGCTACATCAGTCCCAAGGGCACGATCGATTTCATCAAACGTGTGATCCCCGTCTTTACGCCCGAAGGGATAGACGCACCCGAGCTGCCGGAGTTTCCCCAGACGCCGCCGATCGGATTCGGCGTGAAGACCACCCCGGACGGCGTGCAGTCGCAGACGGTCGTCCCGGCCGCGGTCATAAAGGGCATCGCCGGATTTGTGGGCGAGATCATGAAGAAGCGGGCGGCTGTGCAGGAGGTGGAAGCAGTCGAGGTGCCGGATCGGTAGCGGCGATCGCGTCCGTACCGCGGGGCCCCATGGTTTCCATCGCAAACTGTAGGCAAAGTGTCGCTATGCCACTGCTTGCGGGGTTTCCCATTTGGTAACCGCTGACGGCAATTCGGAGCCGCGCGCAGAGACGCAGTGGCGCAGAGAGACACATCTGCGATGCATGAGAACGAGATTGGAACGATCGTGATCGAATCCGCGATTGCAATCCATCGCGAACTCGGACCGGGATTGCTCGAGACCGTATATGAGGTTGTATTGGCTCACGAACTGAAAGCACGTGGGCTCGAGGTTCAACGACAGGTTCCCATCCCCATTAAGTACAAGAGTATCTCTTTCGAGGAAGGGTTTCGAGCCGATGTTCTAATCAACCGTCAAGTGCTGCTCGAGTTGAAATCGGTTCAGGCCATTTCCCCTGCACACGGGAAACAGATACAGACCTACCTAAAACTGACCGGCTGTCGACTCGGCTACTTGCTGAACTTTGGAGCAGCCCTTATGAAAGACGGCATCGTGCGTGCAGTGAACGGACTGCCCGATCAATAGAAAACAAAAAAACTCCGCGCCTCTGCGTCTCTGCGCGCGTCTCAGACATTCGTGAACCGTTACCCCATTTGTAACCGCCTCTTGGTAAGCAGTGGCACACGAGATTCGCCGATTCGTTTACAGTTTGAGTTTCCATCTGACGTTATTCCGCCCTGGCACGCTGCCTTTGCCACACCCCGAGCCGCTGGGCAAGCTGCTCCGGGCGGGCCGTACCCGTGGTGGCGAGTTGTTCTACCGTGATCGAGGCCACCAGGTTGCCGACCAGGGCCGCCTCGGTCAACTCTGCCCCCGCGGCCAGCGCCAGCACCGCGCCGGCCGTGGCACTGTCGCCGGCGCCGGTGGGATCGATCGGCCCTTCCAGACGCACCCCCGGCACCACCGTCGTTTCAGGGTCGCTCACCAGCATTCCCTCCGCCCCTCGGGTCGCACAGATCGGGGCCCCGGTCTCCCCACGCAGTCGCTGCACCGCGCCGGCCAGCTCGGCCAGCCCCACCTCCTCGCCGGGCAGGGGGTTTTCTATTCCCACGGCCTCGAACTGGTTGGGCTTGATGGTCATGCCCCGAAACCGCCGGATCCGCCGCCGGCTGTCGGCCCAGAAGACCACGCCGGTGTGCCGCCGGGCCGCTGAAGCCAACGCCTCGCGAACCCCGGCCGTAACCACGCCACAATCTTCCTCCTCCACTTGATCTGCCACGATCACCGCGTCCAGCGACGGCAAAAGTGCGCCGAGAGAGTCGACGATTTGCCGTTGGACGGCCTCCGGCGTGGGAGTGCGGTTCTTCGTGTCGTAGCGCTGGTGCTCGCCCGCCAGGCTGGGATCGGTCTTGTCGCGGGGCTTCAGATAGGTGGGGGTCAGGCGCTGCGGATCGAAGTGCAAGTGATCGGTGCCACAGCGGAGCTGCCCCAGGTCCTGGCGCAGCTCGTACGACCGGCCGTCGTCGCCGGTAAACCCAACCGCGTGCAACGTGCCCGCGCCCAGTGCCCAGAGGTTGCAGACCACCGTCCCCGCGGCACCCGGGCTGTGGCGGACGCCGACGACCTGGTGGGCGGTCTTGCCCGTCTCGACGCTCACCTCGGCCAGGGCCGGATCCACCTCGAGATACTTGTCCAGAAAGAAATCCCCCAGCACGGCGATCCGCAGACTCGCAAACTGCTCAATCAACTCGTTCAGTCGATCGGCCGACATCTTGTTCAACGTCCTCATTGGCCGGCCCTTGCGATGATCTGGTCGTAGAGTGCCGGGACCGTCCGCCGGTGGTCGCCCCGCACGTAATAGCTCGTGCCCCCGTCGGCCACGGTCCGCACCAGCACGGTCTTCTGCGGGCGGAAGTAGTACTGCGGATCGGTCTTCTGCGGCTGGCCGTCGAGCTGCTCATCCAGCGGGAACAGGTCGAACACGGCCGTGGTGAAATGGCGGATCACCTGGCCGTCCTGCCGGGCCACGTTTCGGGCCATCGCCAAGGCCTTCAGATAGATTTCAGGCCCTGCAACGGCAGTGCCAATATTGAGATAGACACCGCCTTCGAGCCCTGCGACGCTTTGGGTGAAGATCAGAAAATCACTGTAGGAAGCGGCCCCGGTGGCGGAGGGGTCGAAGTTCGGATGCTGGTGGATGATGTCCTGACCGATCGCCACGTGTACGGTCACCGGCACACCCAACCGTACTCCGGCGGCCAACACGCTGGTATCTCGGTAGGGGAACGATCGCTCTTGAATCATCCGGCCGATGGCTTCCCCCAGGCCGATGCCTTCCCGATCTGCGGCCGCCGCCGCCAGGTTGATTTGCCCGGTCTCCCGCCAGAGGCCGAACTCGCCGCTGGTGATGTATCGGGCCACGCTCTCGCAGGTCTTCCCGATCAGCGCCAACTCGAAGTCGTGAACGGCCCCGGCCCCGTTCAAGGCCAGGTGGCCCAGCAGTCCCCGCTGCATCAGCTCGATCAACAGCGGCCCGTTTCCCTTGCGCAGCACGTGGGCCCCGCAAAAAAAGATCACCGACCGGCCCGCCCGCGAGGCCTCCACGATCTGCCCGGCCAGTTTCGGAAGTGCCGCGTGCTCGAAGGCCTCGCGCGGGCCGTCAGGAAAGATAAGGCACGAGCGGTCCAGGTCGTGGTCCCGATCGTTCAACGGTTGCAGATTCAACCGGCTTCGGTCGAATTTCTCAAAGGGCATCAGGCGGCCTCGCCGGTTTCGTTCCACAGGTATCGCAACAACAATCGCCAGTCGCGGAAGTCGGGGATCACCAGATCGGCGCCCACGCCTATCAGCCGGCTGCGCTTCCAGGCGTCGGGTTTTCCGCTTCGGCCGGCCTCGTCGCTGGCCACCGCCACCGCGGTACCGCCGGCCGACTTCACGTTCTGGATCTCGACGTATCCGTCGCCGAAACCCAGCAGCGAGTCGCCCTCCACGCGGTTCTGGCTGAGGATCCGCCCGATCACCTTGGCCTTGGAGAAGGTCCGGTAGTCGTCGCGCGCTCCGTAGATATGTGGGCCGAAATAGTGGTCCAAACCCAGCAGCCGGACCTCGTCCAACACGTAACGCTCGTCGGTCCCGCTGGCCAGATACAGCTCGACGCCCCGCCCCCGGAGCCCCTCAAGGATCTCCAGCGAATGGGGAACCAGCATCTCGTCCCGCGCCGCGGAGCCGCAGCGTAAGGCTTCGCGCCGGCCGGCGATCCGCTTCATCAGCCGGTCGTGATAAAGTTGCTTGTAGGCCAGCGGCTCCTGGGGGCTGCCGCCGCGCTTGCAGACTTCTTCGGCCAACCGGATCATCTGGTAAATCGTCTGCTTGCCGTTAAGCTGCATCACGAACTCGAACACCAGATCGTGAAGCGCCTGCGGCGATTCCCGGGTGCCCGTGGCCTGCAGCACCTCGACCATCATGGGCACCATCACCTCCGGCCATCCCTGGCGGATCAGACTCAGCGTGCCGTCGAAGTCGAACAGCACGTGTTTCGCAGCGGCCGACCTCTTCAGCGGGCAGACGACCTCGACGTTCGAGCCCGGCAGGAAGCGCGCGGGGCCAACGTTGTCCACCACTCGCCGATAGTCTTCTTCGTGGTAGTCTGCATTCATGGGTATCTATCCGCACTATCACACAGCATACCAGGAGATCGGCGGCCGTTGAAGGACCGGCGGGAAATGAAGGAGCGGTTTGGCGGGCCGTTGAAAAAGTAGGGTGGGCACTGCCCACCAAATCCCCAGTGGAAGACGTTAAGGGCCCGCGCACGAATTAGTTTCCCATTTCCCGAGCCTGTAGGAGGCGACTCCAGTCGCCGATAGAATCGTGATTCGCGGCAAATCGGCGACTGGAGTCGCCTCCTACAATGGGGTTCATTTGGTCGGTTACTTCTGCGCGGGTCCTAAGCGGTTTTTGGTGGGCAGTGCCCACCCTACGAATGATTCTGGTGTTTTTCAACGGGCTGTTAGCAGTCGCCGCAACGGCGACCTGAAGCGGTAAGAGAGAAGGGGCTTGAATTCCACGTGGCCGGGCGGTACAAGAGAAGACGTCGGGCCCAATTCCAGTTCCCCTCCGCCCTGGTTCGAGGAAACCGATGATGAGCAAAGCAGTGTGGATCGTCTTGGCCGCCCTGGCGGCAACCTGGTGGCTGGTCTGCCCGGGAAGATCAGATGCCGCCGAAATCGCGTTGGCCACCGACGCCCCCCAAGCCTCGCCGCCGGAGGAAAGCCTCGAGCATTTCCAACTCCCCGACGGCTTCCGCATGGAACTGGTCGCCAGCGAGCCCCACC
>SDBV01002352.1_pt1 | contig 28232 bp, 24 predicted proteins | sample 2277081 | NCBI WGS metagenome assembly SDBV01 (sample SAMN10402039, study PRJNA504765) | marine sediment metagenome | isolation source: marine sediment core GS10_PC15, 223 cmbsf | place: Arctic Ocean: Southern Knipovich Ridge | collected 2010
CGCTTTTACCACAGCCGCTCTCACCGACCAGCGCGAACGTCTTGCCCTTGTGTATCTGGAAACTGACACCCTGCACCGCCTTTGCCAACCCTTCCTCAGTAGAGAAATGGGTCGAGAGTTTTTCAACTGACAACAAAATGCCGTTGGACTTCATCAGTTTTGTTCCGTTTTCAATTTTGGGTCAAGACAATCACGCAAAGCATCACCAAATATATTCAACGCCAGCGAAATAAAGAATATCGCCAGCGTCGCTGCTACCATCTGCCACCACACACCCCGTGAAAGTTCAATCCTTGCATCATTAATCATTGCACCCCAGCTCGGACGTGTAGGCTCGCCCAGCCCCAGAAAACTGAGGATGACTTCGGCATGAATGAAACTAACGAACCGAAGAGAAAAATCGATAATCACCAGGTGGAAAACATTCGGTATCAGGTGTCTGAATATTATTCGCGTACCACTGCAGCCGTAACTCTTGGCCGCGAGAACGTACTCCCGTTCTTTATGTTTTATTACCTCACCGCGGATAAGTCGGCAGATACCCACCCAGCTCGTTAGCCCGATTGCAAGATAAACGCTCGTTATACCTGCAAGTTTATATCCGAAGAGCGTCTTGTCGCGCAGCACGACCGCAAAGGCAAGTATAAGGAGTAAACCAGGCACTGAACTCAGAGTCGAATATAACCAGACAATTATCTCGTCAACAAAACCCCGGAAATAGCCGGCAATCGCCCCAAGCGGCACACCAATAAATATACTGATAAACGAAGCGCATAAAGCAACGGTTATGGATATCTTCGTGCCGTACAATGTTTTTCGCCACACCGACTGGCCGAATATATCTGTTCCGAATATATTATCTCGGCTCGGCGGTTGATATTGTTTGCTGACCTCCTCGGCCCATTTGGTCGGCCCGACCTGCCAATTGAAAAACTCCGCGAGGTAAATAAAGCCCGCGAGACTGAAATAAATCAGAACAACAACAAAACAGACCATGGCGAACTTGCGCCTTCGCAGACGTCGCAAGCCATCCTGCCAAAGGCTTCGTCCTTTAGGCACAGACTTGTTTTTTATCTGAACACTACTCAAAACTGACCCTCGGATCGACCAGAGCGTAACAAATGTCAGTAAGCAAATTGAATATCACAAAAAGGATAGCGATTATAAAAGTCATTGCGTTAATGACGGAATAATCGCGGGACCCTATCGCCTCGACCATCAAATAGCCAAGGCCGGGAATGCCAAAGAATCTCTCCAGCAGCAATGAGCCAAGGAACAAAAATGGGATAGCCAGTACAACACTCGTTATGATGGGAACCATTGCATTCTTCAGAACGTGTTTGAACAAAACTCTTCTTGCACTTAATCCTTTTGCAAAAGCAGTGCGAACATAGTCGCTGCGCATCTCATCGAGCATCACCGTTCTGTAAAACCGGAGATTGCCGCCAAGCCCTGCTACTATACCGATAAGTATCGGAAGCGTCACGTATTCAGGCACACTGAGCTCCGGCGAAAAGAAAACAGGAAACCACCCCAGCTTGTACGCAAAGAAATACTGTCCTAACATAATAAAACTAAGATAGGGAATGCTCATGCCCGCGATGCAAATCACCACCACAAATGTATCCCACCTGGTCCCCCGCACAAATGCCACAATAAGCGCCAGGCTCACTGATATTACCAGCGTCACTATGAACATCGGTATAGTCAGTGCAAGAGAAGGCCATACGCCGCGTTTTATCTTGTCAATAACAAGCTCCCTGTCGCGTGCCCTTCCAAAATCGAAAGTCAGCGCATCTTTGAAGTGATTAGTGAACTGGCTATCCCACGAAAGAAACAGGGGCTTATCCAGTCCATATTCATGGCGAATCTCATCTATGGTTTCCTGGGTAGCGTTTTTGCCCGCCAATTCCAGCGATATGTCACCACCCACCAGCGTAAATAGCGTAAATGTCAGGAGTAACACTCCCAACACAATAGGAATGGTATAAAGCAGTCTTCTTATTATATAAGACGTCATTTGACCTTCTTAAGCAATTCCTTATAAGCCGCCCGTTCCTCCAAATCCACCCTGCGGTACTTGCTCAGACCGAATGCAAATGCGTGCGGTTTATAATTTTTATACCAGCTATGGGTAAGTACATAAGCAACCCTGTGATTCAGAAACGCCGCAGGACAATCTTCCAGAACCATAATTTCCATCTGCCTGTAAATCTTTTGTCGTTCGGGACTGTCGAACATAATCGTGGCCGTTTCATACAGTTTATCGAATTGCTCGTTGGCATAGTTGAATTTATTTGAACCGGGCGCCCAGTTTTTGCTGTAGAAAAGTCCGAGAAAATCCTCCGAGTCCGTTATGCTTGCCGACACACCCGCTGTGAACATCTGTGCACTTCGGGTATTAACTTTTTCCTGGTAAGTCGGCCAATCCATAAAATCCAGTTCCAGCTCAAGGCCGATATCCTCTATCTGCCGTTGCAGAAATTGGCCCATCTGTCGGCTGAACGAATCTGTACCCGGAACCGCAAGCTTGAGTTTCGGTATCTTCCCGCCGTGTATTGCCTCTGCCTCTTTCAACAAGCTGCGGCCCTCATTCGGGTCATATTTGGCATAACCTCTCTGGTATATGTTAGGGTCATAGCTGTCCATCAAAGGCGCAATAAAACCATGAGCAACCAGATGCCGGCCGTTAAAGAAAAGCTCGTTGAACTTATCTCTGTCTATGGCTCTGTTTATCGCCAGACGCAAAGGCTTATTTTTTCCGAGTACAGGGTCCTGCATATTGAAACCGACCCAGAACGTCGAAGGATCATTAAAGGTTTTGAGCTGTATTTTAAGCTGTTCCATCTTGGGTGTCATCTCACCGGTTTCGGCAAAGACTTCACTATAGTTGTCTTTCGGAATCCCACTGCCGTCGAGCTTTCCCTGCAGAAACAGAAACCACGCAGGCTGATATTCCTCGATAATTGTCCAGACTATTCTGTCAGCAAACGGCATCATCTTGCCCGCGTTATCAAGATAGCCTGCTTCGGCGTCACCTGGTTCGCCTTCGTTTGGATAAAGCTCACCCCTGAAACTGGGATTGCGAACTAATTCAAGATAACTGCCCCTCCGCCACTGCTTGAGCATAAAAGGCCCGGTACCAACCGGATGGCTGACGATATCCTTGCCGTAATAATCAGTCGCCTCCCCGGCAATCGGGCTTGTCACATTATCCGCCAGTGCCGTCGCTACAAACTGCGGCCAAGGACGCTTCAGCTTCACAACAAGTGTATAGTCATCAACAGCCTTAAGCCCTTCAACCTCCTTCGAATAGTCTACATCTTCTTCACTTTCACAGGTCTTTGTGTATTCGCGAAATTCGTCCAGCCCGACAATCCTGTTATCGAACATAGCCCAGTTCTGACTGAGATACTTGACGTTTGCAACTCTCTTAAGGGCATAAACAAAATCCTCAGTCTTTAGCTCTCGCCCCTTGCCCTGTGGAAAACATTTGTCGTCCGCGAATAAAACCCCCTTCTTTAGTCTTATGGTATAAGCCAGCTTGTCGTCGCTAACCTCCGGCATATCTTCAGCCACTAATGGAACAATTTCATAAGGCCGTTTTAGAAAATGGTATTGATACAGTGTCTCGCAAATCTGGCTGATTATCTGGTGAGAATAAACGTCGCGGCTCTGTCCCGGGTCAAGCGTGGTAATCTTCGTAAACATCGCGTGATTCAGGACCATCTCATCCGAATCCTGCGATGAACGCTTGCCGCAACCGCAGATAACAACCATGCAAAAAAACAATAAAACACTATTTCTCAAATTCATACTTAATTACCTCATTTGTACTTCGCCATGTAAGCTCGTCGCTTTTGGGTATCGACCCGATAGTATTTCGACAGACCATAGCCACTGCATTCAGGAAAATAAGCGTTAGGCTTAAGATTCCCTATCCAGTCATGATACATCGCATACCATATTCTGTGATACAAAAATGCGCCAACCGCATCTTCAACCGCAATACGTTCAGCCTTTCTATAAAGCTCCGTCCGCTCGGGACTGTCCTCCATCAACTCCGCCTGCTCATATATTTTGTCAAACTCAGGATTATTGTAATTAGAGCTGTTCGGCCATGGCGACCTCTTGCTGTAGAAGACCTGCAGAAAATTTTCCGCGTCAGGCCAATCCGCTATCCAGCCGGATGTATAAAGCTGCACGCTTTTCGTTCGCATCTTCTCAAGATAAGTCGGCCAGTCAAGAGCTTCTACTTCGATTTGCAGGCCGATGTTCTCCATTGCCGCCTCGAGGAACTGTCCTATCTGACGATAAGTTGTATCTGTACCGCCGAGCGTAAGCCTGAACTCCGGCAAAGGCCCGCCGTGCAATTGCTCCGCCTGGCTCAGATACCCCCGGGCCTTGTCCGGATTGTATTCGGTATGGGAATAGTCTTTTATATTCGGGTCATAGCCAGGCATATTCGGAGGTATAAAACCGTACGCAACTAATCCCCTGCCGTTAAAAAACAGCTCAATATATCTTTCCCTGTTAATCGAACAGCTAATTGCCAGCCGAAGCGGTTTGTTCCTGCCCAGAACAGGGTCCTCATTATTAATGCCGACCCAGAAAGTATCCGGTTCTTGAAATGTCTCAAAATGAATATTACGCTCCGCCATATCGGGCGTTAATTCCGCCGGCGCTGCCATGGCCTGGCCAAAATTATCCTTCGGGATGCTTGTAATATCAATGTCACCCTGCAAAAACATCAGCCATCGAGGATGGTCTTCCACCACCACCCGCCAGATAATCCGGTCAACAAACGGCATTGCTCTTCCCGCATCCGCCAACAGCCCACGCTCCAAATCGCCCGGTTCACCTTCGGACGGATAAAGGTCAACCCGGTAATTCGGATTCCTGACCATTTCTATATAGCTGCCGCGGTTCCACACCTTGAGCTTGAACGGCCCTGTTCCAATTGCATGATTGCCGATATTCCTGCCGTAATATTCTACCGCCTCAGACGCCATCACCGCCGTGGGAAGATACGCCAGATTTAATAGTATCTGAGGCCACGGTTTCTTGAGTTTTATAACCAGCGTATAATCATCCGGCGACTGTAAACCTTCTACAATCCGTGAATAGTCAATCTCTTCTTCGCTCTTGCAGCTCTTCGTATACTCGCGAAACTCATCGAGTCCGACTATTTTATCGTCGAACAACCACCACATCTTGCTGCGGCTTTTGATGTCGGCAATCCTCTTCCACGAAAAAACAAAGTCACTGGCCTTGACCTCTCTGCCTTTTCCACCTTCGAAGCATTTATCATCGTGAAAGTATATACCCTCCTTAATTTTTATATTATACGTTAGGCGGTCTTCGCTGACCTGGGGCATTGAAACGGCAAGCTGTGGCACAATCTCGTAAGGCCGCTTCAAATAATGATAACTGTAAAGACACTCAAAGATTTCCGCCCCTACCGTATGCGATGCATAATCGCCTATATTGGCAGGGTCCAGTGTCTGAGCTTTCGCACGCAACTGATGCTGGAGTACTATCTCATCAGATTGAGCTTCTTTATCTGAAGTTGATTTGCACCCCCCCGAAGCTAAAAGAATCGAACAGATTGAAAAAAGCAGAAGATGCTTCAACGCAAATCCCTTTGCGACGTCTTTCACTAATTCCTGCTTAAATGACTATGCAGCACGCTAACGGCTGCTCTATTTGCTTACTTTCGGCGGCGGTGGCAATTCACGCGGCTGGGCCAGATTGCCGCCGTCGTCGGCCGCTCCGTAATCAAAGGTAAGCTTGGTCGGTATCTCGCCTCTTTTTGTCTCGTTACCCAGCAGCCTGCCGTGCTCCATCAACAAAACGTTGTCATCATCGAGCTCAACCGCCCGCTTAATAACCGCCTGCTCAAATCCCGTCAACTTGCCAATGCACTTGCTTTCAATCTCAACAAGAACAGATGCCAACTCCTGCCTCTGCTGTTCATCGAGAAGGCTCCTGTCTTTCAACGCCATGACGTATTTCTGCATCACGTAAGAGTAAAGCTGTGCAAATCGCCGCCCGAATTCCACGGTCTTGCCCTGCCTGGCCTGAAGCTTCGCACAAAGTAATTTTAAAACCTTGATATCATTGAGACTGCCTGTTGCCGTCCAACTCGAATACCGGCTTATTCGTACATCGGCTATCTTAAGCAAAAGCTCGTCGGCCTGGTCGCCTTTTGCTGCGCTGGTAAAATCAGCTATCAGGCGGATGACCTCAGGCGCAGCAGTCTCAGCCATCACGGAAAACTTCGAGGCAATTTTATCTACAACTGATGAATTGGATGAAGCTGCTTCGACTTTCTCTATAAGCCTGCGGTTGGCCAAAGTCCGAACAGCCCAGTACTGAACAGACCTGTCAGAGTCATCCAGAAGAACTAACGCGGTATCTATCAGACGGGGATTCTCAAGCTTCGATACAAGAATCGCAAGATTGACACGCACCCGGTGCCGCTTTTGGGATTCTTCAATCTCTTCGGACCGAGACACCGCTTCGGCAACGTATTTTCGCAGAAATTTCGTATACTGTTCGGCATACTGGGCCTGCTCGCTCTGCCGGGTCACTATTTTCGACCGCAGCGTGGCTATCTGCGTGAAATCTTCAGTATCGACCAGCTCATCAAGGGCTTCTTTTATGAACAGGTCAATGGTCTGGAAATCTTCGTTGCTCAGGACATTTTTAGCACGCACACGGTCAATCGCCCTGGTATCAACCGCCAGTGACAAACAAGCTGTTGATATAACGATGAATAATGCCAGAACTGCACAAACTCCGACGTTTGTTTTCATTTGGCGAAAAACCTCTAAAAAAGTTTTTTTTTGCTGCCCCGAGACGGTTCGAGATTCCCTAAGTTAACTTTATGCTCCGGTTCTGTCAAGCTAATTCGGCCACCACACTGCTGCACTTAACCTTTTGATTTTATCGGCTTTAGCGCCTTTTGCCCCACAAGAATAATATTGCTGTTATAATAGCCCTGCGAAAGGTAATTTATGCCCGAACCAGTACCAAAACTTGAACCGGCAGGCCCCTGCAAGCTGCATCTAAAACGCGCCGCCGAAATGATAGTAGATGCGGATATTTTCGTCTCCGACCGCATCAAGCTCGAACCAGATGCAGTCCGCCAGCTTTGCGACGCGGCATCGCTGCCCCCTGCTAAAAGAGTTCTCGCCACCGCTGATATTCACGTCGGCTTTGGAATACCTATCGGTTGTGTCATGGGTCTGGCTGACGCGATAATGCCCGCGGCAGTGGGATACGACATTAACTGCGGAATGCGATTGCTCTCAACTCCCTTTTACCGCGGCGAAATCGATACCGCTGCTATCGCCCAGTCCATTGCCCGTGACATTCCTTTGGGAGAAGGCAAACAGAACGTAAATCTCGACCGTGATTGTATCGAAGCCGTTGCGCAGCAGGGGGTCAAGGCAATCCCTAAATTGGCACGGCGAACTAATCACCGCGCGTGGGAAGCATTCGACCAGGACGAATTCTCCGATGACCTTGAAAGGATTGAAGACAATGGACAGTTGCCCGGCGACATTGTGACTGTACCCAGAAGAGCCGTCGAAAAAGGCGCAAATCAACTCGGCACACTCGGTGGCGGCAATCACTTCATAGAAATTCAATACGCAGAACAAATCTTCGATGAAGATTTAGCCAGGGTTTTCGGCCTGAGTAAAAACCAGATTGTTGTAATGATTCATTCCGGTTCGCGCAGGTTCGGATACGAAATCGCCGACCACTATATGAACGTCGCAGCCTCTCTACCCGGCATGGGCCACAGGCGAAAAATGCTCAGTTATATAACGGCCGATAACCGTTCCTGCGACGACTACATCAAAGCCATGGCCGCCGCCGCCAATTTCGCATACACAAATAGACACATCATGGCCCTTTTGGTCAGGAGATGTTTTAATCGAATGTTTGGACCTACACCTCTTAAGCTTATATACGATGTCACTCACAATATGGCCAAGCTCGAAGACCATGATAACAACCGCCTCTGGGTTCACCGAAAAGGCGCAACACGGGCCTTTGGGCCCGATAGAATGGCTGGAACAGTTTTTGCCCGAACAGGCCAGCCAATCATAACACCCGGCTCCATGGGGACCGCCAGCTACTTGATGGTCGGTACCGGAAACAGCGATGAATCGCTCTGCTCGGTCAACCACGGCGCCGGCCGCGTCATGAGCCGCACGGCCGCCCTCGGGAAAAATCGCAGAGGAAAGGTAATCAGCCCCCCAGCCATAACCGATGATGAATTTAAACGCAGTATGGCGGGAATTAACCTCATTACCCCAAACAGAAAAAGGGTAAAAGAGGAAGCACCTGGTGCTTATAAGGATATTGACGAAGTGGTCAGGATTGTGGCCGAAAGAGGCTGGGCAAAAAAAGTCGCCAGGACCAGACCTCTGGCAGTATTGAAAGGATAAGTAATTAATTCTTGCGTGAAATGCCGTAGTCTTTATGCTGATAAGTAACGTATATATAAAGTGCCCTTATAGAAAAATGCCTGACTTGAAAATAAATACTCGGATTCTTATTATATGTCTGCTTTGCCTGCTGTGTATTAGCCCCTGGTGCACATCCAATGCCCAGGACACTTCCGCAATCACACCTCCTGCCACTGCTGGCGAGGCTAATTCGCCCGGCCTGGTCGGCACGGTGGTGGTGATTGAACCGAATGCTACCGAACCAAATGAAAAAAGAGTCCCGAACCTCGAGCCTAACGAACCTAATGCGGCCAACGAATCCTCAGGTGATATTTTTAACAAAGAGTTCGATGCAATACTGTCTGACTACGTCAACGAGCAGGGAATGGTTGATTACGCAAGACTTCGCCGACACAGACTTCAAATAAAAGCCGTGCTCGCCCAACTTGCAATCCTTGACCCCGACGAATACGAGTCCTGGACAAGAAACGAAAAAATCGCTTTTTGGATTAACACCTACAATATTTTGATGCTGGACATCATAGTTGAGAACTACCCCATCGAATCCAAAAGGCTTTACAGATTGTGGTGGTCTCCGAAAAGCATACGACACATACCGCCCAGAAGCGAAGTTGGAACCCCCAAATGGAACAGGTATAAATTCATCGTCATGGACGAAGAATTCACTCTTTATGAAATAGAGGACCGATTCTTCAAAAAAGAGTTTGCAGATCCCCGAATTTTTCTCACCTTGTCATTCGCCAGCCTGGATAGCCCGCCGCTAAAGAACACCCCATACTATGGCAAGAACCTTGATAAGCAGCTCGACGAACAGGTGGCGCGATTCCTTTCCAAAACCAGTGCTGTCAGAATAGACAAGAACAAGGATATTGTCTATCTGTCGGTTTTATTTGAACCCAAATGGCCTTGGTACGGCACTTACTTTCTCGCCGACTATGGCACAGACAAAAAGTTTAAGAGTCATCCTAAACAGATGCGGGCAATCCTGAATTTTCTATGCGGCTATCTCGATAACCGAAATGTTTCATACCTTGAAACAGGCAACTATTCTGTCAAATACAAAGGCTACGACTGGCGAGTAAATGAACAGTAAACAATAGTTTTTGCCCCCTTTGGCCCTCATGATGCCGCAATACCCTTTTTTGACTTGACTGTTCGAATAAACACTTTTACTATCATCGCTCTCAAATAAGCCAAGGCCACTTTTTGGAAGGTATCGAAGCAATGGCAAAGACTAAAAGAACTGCTAATCCCAATTGCAGTGTTGACACTTATCTGTTTACAAGCGAATCCGTTACGATGGGCCACCCCGACAAGGTATCAGACGGCATCTCCGACGCAATACTTGACGCAATGCTTGCCCAGGACCCCACAAGCCGCGTAGCTTGTGAGACTATGGTAACCACCGGCGTGGCAATCGTCGCCGGTGAAATCACTACCAAGGCCACTGTCGATATCCCTACAGTTGTCCGGGATACCATCAAAAAAATAGGCTATACCAACCCCGCCATGGGATTTGACTACGAAAACTGCGCGGTCATGGTAAACCTTGACAAGCAGAGTCCGGACATCTCACAGGGAGTTACACAGGGCAAGGGATTGCACAAAGAACAGGGCGCAGGAGACCAGGGCCTCATGTTCGGTTACGCCTGCAAAGAAACACCTGAACTGATGCCCATGCCGATAGAGCTGGCACACAAACTAACACTTCGGCTCGAAAAACTTCGACAAAACAAAAAGCTTTCCTGGCTGAGACCAGATGGAAAAAGCCAGGTCACCGTCGAATACAAAAACGGTAAACCAAAACGCATACATACTGTTGTTGTCTCGACGCAGCACGACCCCTCAATAAAGTACAGTAAACTGAGAAAGCAAATCATTGACCACGTAATCAAACCTGTCATGCCAAAACGGCTGATGGACAAAAACACTATCTTCCACATCAATCCGACCGGCAGATTTGTAGTCGGCGGTCCGCATGGCGACTGCGGCCTGACCGGCAGAAAAATTATCGTCGATACCTACGGCGGCAGAGGCAGCCACGGCGGCGGCTGCTTCTCCGGAAAAGACCCATCCAAGGTCGACAGAACCGCAAGCTACATGGCCAGATACATCGCTAAGAACATCGTCGCAGCAGACCTGGCTGACAACTGCGAAGTTCAGCTATCATACGCTATTGGGGTCGCCGAACCCATTTCTGTTCTGATTGACACAGAGGGTACGGCAAAGATCAGTGAAACCGAACTCAGCAAGATTGTTCGTAAACTCTTCCCGCTGACCCCGAGGAAAATGATTAACCATTTGAAACTGGCAAGACCTATCTATTCCGATACAAGCCACGGCGGACACTTCGGAAGGACTCTGCCGAATTTCACATGGGAAAAAACCGACATGGTCAACAAGCTTAGAAAAGCTGCCGGCCTGCCCCGTGGAAAATGAAACTTGCAGCAATCCCAGGCTGTGATTTATCCTGATTAGCCCCGCTGTTAGCAACAGATTTTTTCGAGTATCAAGCATTCAGTATTCATTATCCCCCAAAATGGGTTTGATTGGGTTTGATTTGGGTTTGTTTTCATTTCGGTCAAGTAGTCGCTTTTTTTCATAACGCTTTGTCAATAAAGGGTATATGTTCATTTTGGTTGTTTTTCGATTTGGCTTTGTTTGGGTTTGATTTGGGTTCGTTTTGGGTTCGTTTTTGGTGAAAATTGCTGTTTTTGAGCTGAAAACGAGGAAGTTTGGGTTCGTTTTGCATAAAAAGGTATAATTTTAGACACTGATTCACACTGATTAACACTGTATTTCCATGATTGAATAAAGCCAAAAATTGGGTTTGATTGGGTTTGAATTGGCTTTGTTTTTGGGCAAATAGTCGTTTTTGGGCTGAAAACGGGGAAAAATTGGGTTTGTTTTTTCAAAAAAGGGTGGATTTGTAGAGGCTTCTCGACAAATGTAGAGCGGTTCATTCTTAGACGCAGATTTCGCTGTTTTCGCAGATAATTTATAGCCACAGAGGTCACAGAGTACACAGAGGATTTAGGATGTAAAATTGGCCAAATCATGGTTTTTTAGAGGTTCTGGTCATATTTGGGCTGCCTGGGTTAACAAAATGTCAAACATTGTGGGTATTATACCATATTTAGAACATTTGTAAAGCAAAAAATAGCATTTAACCACAGATTACGCTGATAAACGCAGATTAAAATAGAAATTTAATCCCTTGTCTTTGGCGGAAATTGGAAGCATAATAATCCGCAGACCAGCAGCGAGATGATACGGCATTGAGATACTATATGCTTTAGCAATTAACTCAATTATGAATTTCCCGTTGGGAGAATAACAAATGGCAATGAAATACCGACTAGAAGAAATATCACCACAAGACATTTCACCCAACATGCAAAACCCAAGAGGTGAAAAGCCTGATGAAATACAGAAAGATAAAACCTTTGAGCAATTAAAAGATTCTGTTGCTCAATTTGGTGTGCTTGTCCCAATAGTTGTGCATGAAAAAGCCAAAAGCCCTTACAAATATGTATTGATTGATGGTGAGAGGCGTTTTAGGGCAGCACTCGCTACAAATCTGGAAAGTATTCCGGCTCATATTGCTAGTTCTGATGACCCAATGGACAAAAGAGTACAAGCGTTCCATATTCATATGTTAAGAAAACAGTGGAAGCCAGTGGCAACCGTGAGAGCTTTTAAAATAATCAGGAAAGAGTTGAGAAAAAAGACAAAATGGAAAAATGACAAAGAATTGCTTCTGGAACTTCAGTTTCTAACGGGATGTACTGATACACAATTAGAAAACTTGCAACGAGGAATCCATTATCCAGAGAAAGTTCTGAAGGAGATTGATGATGGGAAAATCAGGTGGAGTCATATTGTTCAGTTTGAAGCTAGTTTCGTAGAACAACTTGAACAGCACTTCCCAAATTTTCTTAAAAAACTAGGAGCAAGAAAAGTAAGAGAATCTTTAACTGAGAAAGCTCGTCAAAAAGTTATTAAACCTACACGTGACCTTATTGAGAATATGTTACCCATTTTTCAGAGAGCTAAGACTGAAAAAGAAAAAAACGTAGCAAGATTTCTTTTTGAAAAATTTATTAATGATCCTGACCTTTCGCCTGAGGCTATTAAAATAGCTTATAATAAGAAATTTCCTCCCCCCAAAGAACAACTTGAACTTACAAACGAAATTATCAAGACTTTCGAACTTTTAAATCCAATGATTCAACAGGTGGAAGCCGGTCTCATAATTGCATATAGCAAGAAGGCTAAGGAACTCAAAAAAGCATTAGAGTCGCTAAAGATAACAGTGAACAATAAACTCCGACAATTAGCGAAGTTCATATAATATTGGGAGAAAAATGAAGAAAACCGAAAAGTTAATTAGGGATTATATAAACAAAACATTTTCAGACTATAAAATAGAAACATCTATACCATCATGGCTAAGTGGAAAACGATGGAATCCTTATTGTATATTATTTAATCAAAACCTGGGGCGGTTTTTAGCAATTGATTTAATATTAAGTGGTACAATCCCAAGATTTCAATACAATAAAATAGTGGAAAAATTGCTTCACGAACAGGAAAACCTTCGTGTGATAATAATAGTAGAGGAAGAAGGCTTCGGGGAAAATCCTGAAATTGAAAATTACTGTACTGAAGCAAATATAGGCCTTAAAATTTTAATTCCTGGGATAGGAATCCAAACTATTGTAAGGAGTGAATTTGATTCCCTTGCAGAACAAAAAGAGTTACCATTAGAAGATGGCTGGTTTCCAAAGGCAATATTAAATCAAAATAAAAATCTTACACGATTATGTTTCCATAAAACTATTGATAATTTTATTGAGGCCGTAGAAAAGCTTGGTAACAATAAAGAAAAAACTTTAGAGTTGGTTCATTCAACGATCGATAAATTATTATCTTTCCATCCCGCATTTAAAAAAAGCATAAAACATTTCATGAAACTTGAACGCTTTGAAAGACTTCTCAAGTTAAGTGATCCAAATTTCAGTGACCATGTTTTTCACTCATTTAGAGTATTTCTTTCAGGGTGCCCTGTAATTAATAAGTTTTATGGTCTTTTTCTCTCTGCACATCAAAGATTTTGTATAGGACCGGTGGAAAAACTTTGTGTGGAGTATTCCTGGTTGCTAACAGCAATTTTTCACGATATTGGGAAACCCAAAGAAAAAATGGTCGCAAAAAAATATGTAGACGAAGGCTTTGGGCATGATGAGTTTTTAAACGTTTCATTTGATATAAAAGTGGATGAACACATGTGGGCATCATCCCAGTATATTGCAGCAAAGAGAATTTTGGGTTCTCTTGGAGCATATATTGCTCAAGGATACAATAACGATAATTGGGATGGAGGAGGGTTGGATGATGAGGAGTCGGATAAGATCCTAGATGAATGGATAAATATTTATGATAATTTGGAAAGTCACGCTATTATTAGTGCCTTCGACTTTTTCGCGGATATTGCGGAGAAATGTAGGGCAGCGAGTTGGCGTAAAAATAAAACTTTTGTACTTACTCATGCAGCCCCCGCAGCTTTGTCAATAATGCTACATGACTGGAAAAAATGGGACAAGCAAGAACAGTTGAACCTAATTCCTGTCGATGGTAGAGTATTGCCTATGGCTGCTTTACTAATATATATAGATACATGGGATAACTATAAAAGAAAAGATGATTCAGATCCCCTAACATATATCAAGTCTTATATGGTGGATGCAAATGGGGTTTGTGTTAAAATTGAATGGGGAGATTCATTAAAAATGAAAGATGGAACAGTAGGATATGAATTATATCAGGACAAATTTGAGAATCTAGCTTTTGCATTAGATATAAATTATGGTTTAGTGGAAGCATAATGAATATACTACTAGTCGAGCCTGATTTTCCAATAGCAACGAAGAGTAAGAACCACGCGCACTTTCTGCCTGTTGGTCTTTTAAAGATCGGGACATATCATGAGAAACTTGGCGACAAAGTAAAATTAGTACGCGGCCTAAAACGGTGTGGATTTCGGCCTGACAGGATTTTAATAACTTCACTTTTTACATACTGGTCAAAACATGTCCACGAAGCGGCGAGATTTTATCATGAAGCATACCCTGATTCTAAAATTGAAATAGGGGGTATTTATGCGTCACTAATGCCTGAACACTGCAAAAAACAATCTCCTTTTGCGCATGTTTACAGAGGTTTATATCGTCGCGGAGTAGCGGAAAAGGTTGTGCCGGATTATTCATTGCTACCGGAAGACCTTGATTATCAGATTATTCATACATCACGTGGATGTACAAGGAAGTGTACTTTCTGCGGTACGTGGAAGATAGAGCCGGAGTTTAAGTGCGAAAAGACTATTTTACCACTGATAGAGAGACGGCGATTAGTTTTTTATGATAACAACCTTCTCGCAAATCCGCATATTGACAAGATTCTTCGTGAGATTTCTGAGTACCGAGCAGAAAGAGGACGTCGACTGAGTTGTGAGAGTCAGAGCGGATTTGATTTGAGATTACTGACACCAGAAAGAGCAAAATTGTTAAAAGCGGCTCGATTCAAAAGTCCGCGTGTAGCATGGGATGGAACTTATAAAGACTGGAAGAGAGTCAAAACAGCAATTGGGTATCTCGAAGATGCGGGATACAGCCACAATGACATTTTTGTATTTATGATTTACAACTGTACGCTTGAGTACGGTGAAATGAAGAAAAAACTTGAGGCCTGCCGCCGTTGGGGGGTTCGGGTTATTGACTGTAGATATAGACCGCTTGATTATACGGATGATAATTATAAACCGGGTTCAAGACCGCAGAAAATGGGGGAGTACTTTGTTCATAAGAACTGGACGGATTCGCAGGTAAGGAGATTTCGTCGTTCAGTTCGTCGGCAGAATATCGCAACAATACTAAACCTTCCAAATAGAAGGTACATTGAAGGTTGCGAACGCCAAAAAGTAAGTGCGTGACAGCTAAATCCGCGTTAATCAGTGTCAATCCATAGTTTCTTTTTCCCTCAATTTCTGTAATCCGCAATTAAATTCAGTCGTTAGTCTTGAGACTTGAATCTTTCCTATACCCTGTGGGTTGTAGGTTATCGCATTATCCAGGTCTCGCTGATAAATTCCATTTTGGGACTGGCGCGAAAAGCCGAGTCGCCGCTGAATTTGTAATCCAGCTCAAGCGTCTTTCGCAGAAAAACCTTCGTCGGCTCGGCGCCCTCTTCAGAGGCGGGATACTCCACGACGACAGTCTCGTTACTCAAACCCGCGATGAAAAGATTGACCTGTTTGGCTTTTGCATCGAAATCAGGCCAGATTATCGCAATGTCCCTGGTGTTATCTTTGCCTTCAAGGATTCGCATCCCGCTCGAATCCAGCGCCTCAAGAAACGGGTACATCGTCTGGTGCCTTGCCTTGATGTGCTCAAAGACTTCCGGCGGCACCGACTTGCCGGCTTTGGTAATCTCAAATGTGTCAGTCGTCAGCTCACACTGAGGAAAGAAATCAACATCATCGCCGGTATTGTTGGTCACCGTCAGAACAAGATACCAGAATCGCTTCGGCTGGCCTCCCTCTTCGGGGCGAAGCATTATCTGCTGAAGGTGACTGTGCTTTACGTCCACCGTCCACTGCAGGGAATCCTGAACAATGGTGGGCTTAGGTGCAGCCATTGCCAGGCAAGTCGCACTAATCAAGACCAACAATAGAAAAGACCCCAGAAATCTCATCGATTACTCCCGCCTAAAGGCAAAATGTCGATAATCAACCCAATCTTGCGGTACAAGCGCGGCGAACTAACGTACCCTGCGCCTGTCCTGAGTACCCCTCAAAGGACATATCACATTCACCGATATTGTACACGATAACGGCCCATAAGCCAAGGATTTTCTCCCCGTAGCGATTTGACCGTCAAACCTCGCCCAACATACTCTCGAATACCAAAATAACAATTGCCTCAGGCGGTAAATTGCATTATTTTATCGGTCAGGCGAATTCAACAGAACTCCTGTCGGGACAAGAGCATGGCCGAAGAGCAAATACAACTTCTGCAGGAAATTGAGCCCCTGCTCCTGGTCGAAGATAAATTCGCCATCAGCAAGGTCCTCAAAGAATACCGAAGCAGCGACATCGCCGAAGTCGTCGAAATCGTTGATGACGAGAACCGCCGTCTTATCTTCGACGGCCTCGACCGGGAAACCAGCGCCGAAGTCCTCGAAAAAGTCGACGAAGCTACCCGTTCAAGCCTGTTCGAACTGCTTAAAAGTCACGAACTGCGCGCAATGATACTCGAGCTCGGACTCGATGACGCCGCTGACCTGCTTGCCGAACTGCCCGAAGAAGAATCTCGCCGGCTTCTGGCAAGCATCTCTCCCGCAACCGCCACCCGCATCAGAAAACTGATGAGCTACAGCGAGGATTCAGCAGGCGGAATTATGGACCCCGTCCTAATCAGTGTCACCGAGGACGCTACCGTCGCCCAGGCCGTCAGCAAAATACGCGCCGCTGAAATTGACGAGGATTTCTTCAGTGTCTTTGTCGCGGATGATGACGGCAAGTTTGTCGGCGATGTCCGAATAAGAATACTCATCACGGCCCCGGAGAACAAAAAAATCAAGGAGTTGCTCGACCCCGACACGATATGCATTGACGCCTACTCCGACCAGGAAGAAGTGAGAAACATATTCAGCAAGAACGATCTAATCGTAGCACCCGTCCTTGACAGCAACAGCAGGCTGATTGGCAGAATTACCGCCGACCGTATTATTGAGGTCGCAGAAGAGGAAGCCGCAGAAGACCTCTACACGATGGCCGGTACCGACCCCGACGAACTCGATACGTTCAGCGCATTCAACGCCGCACGCATCAGGATGACCTGGTTGCTTCCGTGCCTGCTCGGAACAGCCGTCACTGCCCTGGTTATGACTTTTTTCAGAGACATTCATCCCCTCACTTTCGTCGCCGCAGCGTCGTTCGTTCCGATGATTGCGGCCATCAGCGGCAACGCCGGCCTACAGACCTCGGCAATAGTTGTTTCAGGTTTCGCTACCGGGCACCTTGCCGCACTGAAACTGTCTCAGGTCTTTACCAGAGAAGTCCGAATTGCCCTGCTCGTCGCCCTTGCCTGCGGAATACTCGGGGGGCTCATCTGCTTCGCCATGCTGCACTTGAAACCCGACCAGACCGACATCCAGATAGCCCGGCTGGTTCCCGCTTTTGCCGCCGCTATGTTCTGTGCAATTATGGTCGCCACTACACTCGGTCTCACACTGCCGTTTCTGTTCAGAAAAATCGGGATAGACCCCGCCATCAGTTCAGGCCCATTGGTAACAACCGCAAACGATTCTATCAGCGTCGCCATATATATGACCCTGGCAGTTTCGCTCAGTACCTGACGAAAATCCCCCCTCCAAACTTGCCCCATGCCCTGAAAGTGCCGATATACTTACCTTCGGTAAGGTTGACAATATCATGGAAAGTCTTATAATGTTAAAGTTTTGGCGCTTTCGGCCGTATTCAGAGGCGGCAAACTCTTCTTGAGGCATTAGGCAGCAGGGGGCAATTGGATTATTTGGTTCTGAAATTATATTATGGCAGAAGAACAGCCCATTTCTACTACAGGGTCCCATGAACCCGAAAAGCAGCTCGATAAGTACTTCATGGCGGCAGTTGAAAACCGAGCCAGCGACCTGCATCTCAAGGTTGGCCACCCTCCCAAACTTCGCATACAAGGACAGCTCAGGGACACCTCCGGAGAAGTATTGAGCCAGGAGAGGATTGAAGAACTCGTATTCGAGATTCTTTCGCAGCCACAGAAAGAGCTTTTTAAACGGCACGGAACACTTGACTTTGCCTATGAAGTCGACGGGAAACATCGCTTCAGGATTAACATTTTCCACCAACGCGGCGCAATAAGCATGGCCGCAAGACGAGTCGAATCAACAATTCCTTCGTTTGAGCAGATTCATCTGCCCAAAACTCTCGAGAAAATCGCCGACCGTGCCCAGGGATTGATTCTGGTGGTCGGGCCTAGCGGCTCAGGAAAAACCACTACCATCGCTTCAATGATAGACTTTATCAATCAAAACCATTCCTGTCATATTGTCACCATCGAGGACCCCATCGAATACATATTCAAAGACAAAAAGGCAATTGTCTCTCAAAGGGAAATAGGCATCGATGTAAAGGATTTCACTGAAGCACTGACCTGTCTTATGCGGCAGGACCCTGACGTTGTCTTCGTCGGCGAGATGCGAGACGCCACCACAGTCACCGCCGGAATGAGAGCGGCAGAAACCGGACACCTCGTCTTCGGCACACTTCACTCGGCCAATGCTTCACAGGCTGTCGGCAGATTGCTCGATTTGTTTCCGCAGGATGAGCGCGATATGGTTAGAAGAGCGCTGAGCCTGACGATAAAAGCAATTATAAGCCAGTTACTTCTGCCGTGTATAACCGAAGGCATCGACCGAATGCCCGTACTTGAAATCATGCTGGCCAATCCGCAGGTCAGAAAACTTATCGCAGAAGGCAGGGAATCCGACCTGCCCGGCGTTATAAAGGCTTGTCAGGAAGAAGGTATGCTTGATATAACTGACAATCTTTGTAAGCTGGTGCTGGACGGATTCATTGACCCAAGGGAAGCATACAAATACGCGCCAAATGCAGATGAGCTCAAAATGGCACTGAAAGGCATTCGAGCCACTGCCAGTGGGATTATGTAATAACGGAGTATTAAATGCCGGACATACTGCTTGATACTGTTGGATTCAGCGGATACATCTCCGTTGTAAAATTTGTCATTTTTCTTGTACTGTTTTTCCCCTGGATTTGGCTCGTCTGCTGGGTCCATGACGACGCAAAAGCTGTCGGTACCAACGAGAGCACATGGACAATAATTGTTCTTCTCGCCGGCGCCGTCGGCGCCATGCTCTGTTTGCTAATCCCTGTCTTTTTCGTCGGCCTGCTGCTTTTTCTTATCGCCGTCGCGGCATCGTCCTTGAGTTACGTTATGCACCGAAATGCCCTTGTCCCGGAGTTTGAAAAGGTACTTACTACAGACCACATAATGGGACTGTTCGCTAACGATGACAAGAAACGTCAGGACCTCGAAAAACTCGGATTCATTTCCGCAAACGATAACGAAATCCCCGTACCTGAACCCAAAACACCGGAATTCTTCGGCTTCAAAACCGCACACGATTTGTTTTCTGATGCGTTGTATAGAAGGGCAAGCAATATAATTTTCACGCCGGGGCAAAACGCGTACAAGGTAAACTACATTGTCGACGGCGCCACATTAGAACAGCCCGACATGACAAAGAGCGTTGTTAAGACGCTTTCGAACCTACTTAAACAGCTTGCAGACATGGACATGGAAGAAAAACGAAAGCCGCAGAAAGGCATCTTCAGAATAAGGCAGGAGAAAGGTTCCAGCCAATGGGAAGTCGCAACTGCGGGGTCAACTGTCGGTGAGCAGATAAAGATTAAGCAAATAACCCAGGACACCGTGATGCGGCTGTCTGAGATTAACCTGCTGCCCGACCAGTACGAGCAGATAGAGGCCGTTTGCAGCATGAAGCAAGGGCTGTTCCTTATCTCCGGCCCGAAGCAATCTGGAGTCACCACAACCTTCTACGCATTTATCAGAAATCATGACGCATTCCTGAACTCAATCAGCACGCTCGAACTGAATCCAACCGCTGAGTTGCCCAACGTTACCCAGGAAGTGTTTTCGCTTAGCAATAGCGGAACTTCCACATACGCAAGGAAATTGATGTCTATTGTCAGAATGAGCCCGGACGTCCTCGGAGTTGTCGATGTCAAGGATGCCGAAACTGCCAAGGTTGCCTGTCAGGCCGCTAAAGAAGGCGCACTCGTTTATGCCACGATAGAAGCCGACTCTGTAATTAACGCTATCGGCAGATGGATGAAGCTGGTTGGTGACAGAAGAATCATTGCTGAAACCATTGTAGGTGCAGGCAATCAACGCCTGTTTAGAAAACTCTGTCCTGAGTGCAAGCAGGCCTATGAACCCAACAAAGAACTCGTTCGGAAATTCAATATCCCACCGGCCAAGGCCAAGGTATTGCATAGAGCTGGAAAAGTCGTCTACGATAAACGAGGCAAGGCATTTCCATGCGGCACCTGTCACGAAATAGGGTTCTTCGGCAGGACCTGCGTCTTTGAGACTATCGTAATGAACAAGGAACTCAGAATGGCGGTTTACCAGGCTAAATCGATGCAGGACCTCTCTATGCAGTTCAGAAAAGCTAAAATGAAATATCTGCAGGAGCAGATGCTTGAAAGAGTTCTCGAGGGAACAACTTCAATTAACGAAATGATAAGGGTATTGTCGGGCCCAAAGCAGGCTAAGCCCAGGCCCACTTCAAAGGAATAAGTCTTTATCAAGGACAACGGAGTTTGTAATGACGGCTATTATAGTATTGGTCATAGTTGGTATCTGTGTCGCTTATCAGTACCTTAAAGGTACACTCGTAAAATCTGTAGCGACTATATTCACGGTTATAATTGCAAGTATTGTCGCGTTCGGCTTTTTTGAACTTCTCGCGAACCTGTTCATCAGTCGAAGCAGCAGTAGTTCGCCGTCGGCATTGGTGCCTTACGCTCAACCTCTTGCGTTCGTACTGCTGTTTGTAATTGCAGTTGCCCTCTTCCAGGCTATTGTCTCTGTCATGGTCAAAAAAACCGTTACTGTCGAGCCGCTATCCGAAAAGATTGGGCGCGTAGTCTGTGGTGGTATTAGTGGGCTGATTCTCGCAGGCTTGCTCGTAACAATTCTTGGCATGGCTCCAATCAAAGACAGTATCCCCTACGAGAGATTCAGCTCTTTTAATCCCAATCCCAACAGACCCACTAAGGCCCTCCTTAATATCGACGGTCTTGCAACCGGGATTTTCAGTGTGGTCAGTCGCGGAAGCCTTAGCGGCACAACGAGCTTCGCTGTTATTCACCCGTCTTTTAATGATGAGGTATTTCTGAATCGGCTTAACACCGGCAAGGATGTTCATCTTGTCAGGCCGTCAAACGTTATCGACGTTCCAAAAAAGGCTGCAGCTTGGCTGGCGCCTACAGACCTCAAAACCGAAGACGGCGAACTCGTTGATGCCAAAACTGGATACAACCTTGTTGTTGTAAGGGTCGGCATCACCAGAAAGGCCGGCTCATTCAACCTTTCACAATTGAGGTTAATATGTAACGAAAAGGCAAATGAACAGCAGCCACTCAAAGGCTCAGCCGTGAACGCTTACCCCATCGGTTTCTTCACACAGGCTAACCAGATTCAGACCAAAAACCTCTCCGAAAAAATCACCGTCTCCCTCGACGCGTTCAAAGGCGGCGCAAAGAATATTGACTTCGTCTTCAATGTCCCCTCCACACATGTACCTGTACTTATTGCCCTGAGAAACAGCATTGCCCGGGTTCCAAAGCTCGTTAGCACCGAAGACGCTCCCGAACCTGAATTCTTCTAATCGGTCAGCCTCCGCCTCCGAAAGTTGGCTTCTGGTTTTGAACGTCTGCGCCAATCGCCGTACCGTTTACAAAAGGTGCAGGTACGTTATTGAAATGTTTGCTGGATATGTTAATACATCTTAGCCGACCAGAACGAGCTCTTCAAGGTCGAGCTCCATCAGGTGCTCGAGATATTCATTGAGCTGCTGTTCCGAAAAATCTGAAAGGAATTCCGGGTCGGCGGTTTTGTTGATTTCACAAATGCAGTCAATCAATTCATTCTTGCTCATCAGCTATACCTCATAAATCTAAGTTCTTACCTGTTATGCAGGATTATCGTCTGCTAAATCCTTTTTTCTTTAGCACGCACTTCTTTATGGTCGATTGATTCAGCCAAAACCTAAACCCCCAAATAGCCGCCCCGAACCATACCGTACCACAAGATGTTGTTACTGCTCTGCCTTTAAGGTGGTTTATTGACAGAAGCGTCCAATAAAACCGCAAAGATGCACCTGAAACCACGAGCGCAAAAAATAATATAATTTTTCATTAGCGCACTTAAAAGCTTCAACTTTAGCTGCTCCGTCGCCGCTTTTCATAATCTGCCTCAGGGCTCATAGCTGATTGCAAGACCCTGTCCTGCATAGACTTAAAAAACACTTGTCCTTTTCAAGCCTAACAATTATGATGTTAGGTTCCCGTAAAACTCTGTTAGTTGACCAGTACATTGTGGAGATTACAAAAGTGGCCAAAACAAGTGACATTAGAAACATCATCCTTCTGGGACACGGTGGCAGTGGAAAAACCTCGCTCGCCGAGGCTATCATGCACAAAACCGGCGCCATCAACCGCCTTGGAAGCGTTGACGATAAAACCAGTGTTTGCGATTACTACGACGAGGAGAAAGAGCACAGCCACTCAATCGTCTCAGCCATCATACACACCGAACACGCCGGCAAGACAATAAATATCATCGATGCTCCCGGATACCCCGATTTCATCGGCGCTGCTATAAAACCAATGCCTGCTGTCGAAACAGCCCTGATAGTCATCAGTGCCGCCGCCGGTATCGAAACCAATACACGAAAGCTCTCCGAAGTCGCAGCACAAGTCGGCCTGCCGAGGATAATCGTTATAAACAAATTCGATGCCGAAAATACTGACCTGACCGAACTGCTCAAAAACATTAGGGAAACTTTCGGCCGGCAGTGTCGCCTTGCTAACATGCCCGCCACCGACAAAAAATCCGTCATCGACTGCATAGAAAACGAATCCGGCGACTCGCCTCTTGGTGACGTGGCAACGGCGCATACTGAACTCATAGAAAGTGTCGTTGAAGCAGATGACGCCCTCATGGAAAGCTATCTCGGCGGAGAACAAATCCCCGCAGAGAAAATCTCCTCCGTATTCGTTACAGCCCTGCAAACCGGAACCCTCATTCCCGTGGTCTTCACAAACGCCAGGGCCGAAATCGGAATCACTGAACTTCTGGACATAATCGTAAAGTACACACCCTCGCCACAACAGAGCGAACACATCAAGCTTAAATCAGGTGACAGCAAAGTCGAACTCAAAGCTGACCCCGCCGGGCCTCTGGCAGGCATGGTTTTCAGAGTCGGATTCGACCCGAAATCCAACATGAAGTATTCCGGTATCCGAATCGTCAGCGGTACCTTGAAATCCGATACACAAATGTTCCGCAACGATGACAAAAAAGCCATCCGCCCAGGCCACGTCCTAAAGAGCCAGGGCGCAGACACAAATGAAATCGACGCCGGTATCGCCGGAGACATTATCACACTCGCCAAAGTCGATGATTTGAAAGTCGGCGACCTCATTCATGACGGCAAAGTCTCAGGCCAATTTGAAGTCCCAGCTGTCCCCTCGCCTATGTTCTCATTAGCGATGGAACCCGCCACCCGCGGCGACGAACAGAAAATCTCAACAGCCCTCGACAAACTTATCGAAGAAGACCCCTGTTTCAAAGTCGCCCGCGACCAGCAGACAAAAGAACTGGTCGTCAGCGGCCTTGGTGAACTGCACCTTCGCATAGTCCTCGAAAAAATGGAGAAGTACTACAAGCTGAAGGTCAACACCAAGCAGCCGAAGATTCCGTACCGCGAAACAATTACCGTAAAAGCCGAAGGCCACTACCGCCACAAAAAACAGACCGGCGGTGCAGGCCAATTCGGCGAAGTATATCTACGCGTCGAACCTGCCCAGAGAAATTCCGAACCGCCTCTGCAGTTTAGCTGGGACATCTTCGGTGGCTCTATCCCCGGCCAGTTCGAACCGCCAGTCTTAAAAGGCATTAACGACGTCATGCAAACTGGCGTCGTCGCAGGCTACATGCTTCAGGACGTAAAAGTCTCCGTCTACGATGGCAAGCATCACCCCGTCGACTCGAAGGAAGTCGCCTTCCGCGCAGCAGGAAAAGGCGCGTTCATCGATGCCGTCCAGAAGGCAAAGCCTGTACTTCTCGAACCTATAGTCAATATGGAAGTGACAATACCTGCAGAGAACATGGGCGATATCACCGGTGACCTTGCTTCGAAAAGAGGCAGGGTCCAGGGTCAGGAAATGCTCGCAGGAAACATGCTCGTCGTAAAGGCCCAGGTGCCGCTTTCAGAAGTCACCCAATACAACAGCCAACTGAAATCCGTAACCGGAGGCCGAGGAAGCTATTCAATGTCACTGAGCCACTACGAGCTGGTCCCCTCGAACGTACAAGCCCAGATTGTCGCAGCTTACCGGAAAGAAAAACAACACCCAGAATGACAACCATTGTTTTCCCGTTTTTCGTAAATCGTACTCGTCAATTTTACCCGCCATAGCTTTCTTGTCCGCCATAGCCTTGGCGTAGGCGGAAGCGACGGCAGGCGTCATTCGTAATTCAATTTCTCTGTGTTCTCTGCTTGTCCCGCCGTAGTCTTGACGAAGGCGGAAGCCTTGACGAAGATGGGTTATCCTGTCTGAAACTGTCATGCTGGCAGGTCGTATGCCTTAACCTGCAATTTTGCCAGAACGACACCTCCTTTCCCATTGCCCCATAACCCCTTATGCTCCATGGACTTACGCCCTTGTGCTGCTGCAAGCCGCCCTTTGGCACGAGATTTGCAAATTATCCAGCTAAGATGGTAGCCGTACAGAAACAATCCGAGCAGATAAACGTGCTGGCAAGCGCCGCCGGATGGGCCTGGCCGCAGGCCTTGCACGATATTTTCGCGCCTCGCGGAATCATCCTGCTGATGGCCGGCAATACCAATGAATTCGTCAACGTCCTGCACAGCCGCCGCGTCCACACCGCCATTATCGATATGGACTCGCCAAATACCAGCCTTGCCATGGTCAAGGTCATCAAGATGGACTATCCGCTGGTTCCGTTCATTGCGCTATCCAGCAGGGCGGGTAGGGACCTTCTGGACAAGGCTCTGCAGTTGGAGGTCTTCGGTGTGGTAGGTAAGCCCGTGGATATGGAAGTCCTCCGCGAGCTGCTCAACAGACTATTCATCAAAAAATACAATAACAGTATCTTTAGTTAGTGGTTAATTAAATAAACAGTGTAAATCTGTGGCTAAAAAAATCCGTTTTTTTTAAAAGGAGAACAAGAGATATGAAGATTAAACCATTATCTGACAGGGTTCTGGTACAGCGGCTGGAAGCTGAAACTCAAACGGCAGGCGGAATTGTTCTGCCGGATACCGCTAAGGAAAAACCCCAGAAAGGCAAAATTATCTCTGCCGGCCCGGGCAAGACTCTCGAAGACGGAACTGTCAAGAAAATGCAGGTGAAAAAAGGTGACCTGGTGCTGTTTACCAGTTACGCCGGAACCGAGGTAAAAATCGGCGGCAAGGAGCATCTGATTATGAGTGAATCGGACATCCTCGCCGTCATCAAAGACTAAACCAGATATTAATTGTTGTTCATTGATGTTCGAGTATCAAGTATCGAGCGTCGAGTATCGAGTAAAAGGAGAAACTGAAAAATGGCAGCTAAAAAGATAGCTTTTGGAGTAGACGCTCGTGCCGCGATTCGCGAAGGCGTGAGGAAACTGACCAAGGCCGTGAAAATCACGTTAGGCCCATGCGGGCGAAATGTGATTCTGGAAAAATCATATGGCTCACCGACCGTAACTAAGGACGGCGTGACCGTAGCCAAGGAAATCGAGCTGGAGGACTCATACGAGAACATGGGCGCACAGATGGTCAAGGAAGTAGCGAGCAAGACCTCGACCGTCGCCGGCGACGGCACGACAACCGCCACCATTCTTGCCGAGAGCATTTTCGAGGAAGGTCTCAAAAACGTCACTGCAGGCGCCAACGCCATGCAGCTCAAACGCGGAATCGACAAGGCAGTCGAAACCATCGTAAAAGAACTGCAGAAGATGAGCATCAGCGTCGATTCCAGCAAGCAAATTGAACAAGTAGCAACCTGCTCCGCGAATCAGGACGTCGAAATCGGCAAGAAGATGGCCGAGGCAATGGACAAGGTCGGCAAGGACGGCGTCATAACAGTCGAGGAAGGCCAGTCACTCGACACCACCGTCGAGCTTGTAGAAGGTTTGCAATTTGATAAGGGGTATCTGAGTCCGCACTTTATTAATAATGTTGAAAATATGACGGTGGTGCTGGAGAAGCCTTATGTCCTGATACATGAAAAGAAAATCAGCTCGATTAAGTCACTGGTACCGCTGCTGGAGAAGACGGCGAAGCAGGGTAAGCCGCTGCTGATTATCGCCGAGGATGTGGAAAGCGAGGCGCTGGCGACGTTAGTGGTCAATAAACTTCGCGGCGTTCTTCAGTGTGCGGCGGTGAAAGCGCCGGGATTCGGCGACCGGAGAAAGGCGATGCTGCAGGATATTGCGGTGCTGACCGGCGGGCAGGCAATCTTCGAAGACTTGGGAATTCAGCTTGAGAATATCGAGCTGAATCAGCTCGGTAGGGCGAAGAGAATTACCATCGATAAAGATAATACCACGATTATCGAAGGCGCTGGGACTACCGCTGAGATTAAGGCAAGAATCGAGCAGGTTAAGACCGAGATTGACGCGTCGACGAGCGATTATGATATTGAGAAACTTCAGGAACGCCTTGCCAAGTTAGCAGGCGGTGTGGCTCAGATTAATGTCGGCGCGGCGACCGAGGCTGAGATGAAAGAGAAGAAGGCGCGCGTTGAAGATGCACTGCATGCGTGCCGGGCTGCGGTTGAGGAAGGAATCCTGCCGGGCGGCGGAGTGTCGATGCTGAGAGTTCTGCCTGCACTGGATAAAATCAAGGCGAGCGGCGATGAGAAAATCGGTGTCGATATCGTTCGCCGCGCGGTGATAGCTCCGATTAAGCAGATTGCGACTAACGCAGGGCTGGATGGTTCGATTGTCGCTCAGAAGGTCGTGGAAAATTCTGAAAAGAACTTCGGCTATGACGCCTTGGCCAAGAAGTATGGCGATATGATTGAGTTTGGAGTGATTGTGCCGACCAAGGTCGAACGGGCAGCGTTGCAGAACGGCGCATCAATCGCGTCACTGCTGCTGACGACCGATGCTATAGTTACTGAGATACCGGAAAAGAAGGAAACACCGGCGATGCCTCCGGGCGGCGGGATGTATTAAAAACCGTCGCTTGTCGCTCGTGACTCGTCGCTCGTTTCGCTGAAGCGACGAATGAAGAGGTTACGAAAAAATGATGAGATTAGTAAAACATAGTGCAAGGCGGGCTCCGAAACGGGGCCCGCTTCCTTTTAGGGATATGGTGGGATTATGTTTCGGTTTTATAATTCGATAGCGAATGCATCGAGGTCGATTGCATGGGGGATATTTGTTTTCGGCCTGATGCTGATTGGGTTCGGGGTTTTGATACTGGCGTTTCCGGAAGTATTTGCGATGTTAGCTGCGGTGGTTTTCTTTATCGCAGGTGTCGGTTGTGCGGGGACTGCTTTGAAAATATACATGGCACAGAGGCATATCGGTAAGATGACGAGGGATGATTCGGATGATTACAGAGAAAATGTGCGGATACATATTGAAGAAGAGCATAAGAAGTGAAAAGTGAAAAGTAAAAATGCAATCCGCCGTCGCCAAGGCTATGGCGGACAAGTTACGCGGATTAGGGTCTTAGGCAACTCAAAACTAAGAATCAAAAACTAAAAAATCCTGGGGTCTTAGGCTCTAAAGGAATTGTTCTATTGGCGTGACAGAAGCAGGACAATGACTAAGACGCTGATTGCCAGTGCCGCACCCAGACCAATCACAAGAATTT
>SDBV01002353.1_pt1 | contig 28219 bp, 31 predicted proteins | sample 2277081 | NCBI WGS metagenome assembly SDBV01 (sample SAMN10402039, study PRJNA504765) | marine sediment metagenome | isolation source: marine sediment core GS10_PC15, 223 cmbsf | place: Arctic Ocean: Southern Knipovich Ridge | collected 2010
CCAGTGGTATGAGGTGACCCCATCTCAGGTTCTGACGAGTATTTAGTCGGTTTAAGCGTCTGTGACGAGTGTTTCGTTTGTTTGGGGGGGTGTTTGCTCAGGGTCTGCTAATCGTCTAGTTCATCCCAGTCGATTCCGTCCAGGGACTCCTGTTTCAGCTTGGTGTGACGCTTACGGTCTACCCCTATGTGGTCTTCTAGTAGGCGTCGTGCCTTCTTGGAGTCGTAATCTGTGAAGGTCTTGCCGCATCGACAGCGCGACACCCATTCACCCATAGGGCCGATGGCTCCTTTGGGGGTGGGGATCTCACGCAGGAACATCATTTCTTTTGGTGAGTGGTTCATGCGTCTGTTTCTGTTGGTTCGTGTGCGAATCGGTTTGGGAGGTGTTGGCGGTAGGTGCTCCTGATGGTTCCCCAGGTGGGGCGGTATGTGGTCCATCCGCAGGGGCAGTATGCGACATAGCCGTCTCTTGCTAAGGAGGTGGTGAGTCGGAGTTCGTGGTGTTCGGCGGCTTGGAGTTGTAGTCGTTTGACGTGGGAGACTCCGTCTTTGAAGCCCATGATGTATTCGTGGTCGGGGCCGCGATATTGGTGTCCAGTAGTTGCGGGTATTAGTGGGCTGGCGAGGTCGCAACCGGCTTTCTGTCCTTCGTTCCAGCCTTCGTTGTAGATTGCTTGTTCTCGGGTGGTGAGACTAATTCCGTCGTAGACGAGGGAGGGTTCTGCGCGTTGTTCCGGTGAGGGTGACGGTTCGGTGAGACAGATTGGACAGGTTTGTCCTAGGTCGTGAACCGTACCTGGATCTTCACTTGCGTCATCGGTGTAGTGCAGGATTACTGTGTGGTCGGTCATCCTTCTGGTCCTTTCCCTGCGGTCCCTTGATCTTTCGATTGGCTTTCCTCCCGCCTGGACCGTCGGAGTTGAAGTTTCTTCGCTGCTCGATACCAGTTTGACTTGGCACGTTCAGTGGCTCTCTCAGCGTCTTGTGACATCTGAATAAACCCTTGGTACTCGCGCCACAGATGGCGTTCGTGTTTCGATAGTTCCCCGAGTGACTGGTCTTGTGATCCACGGTCGGTTCGGGTGGTCCCTTCCATCAGGAATTCCTCTCGTCGTCATAGACTCCACATTCTTTGGTGCCGATGTGGGCTATCCAGTGGGTGTCGTCGTTGATTGTTGCGTCGCAATGCGGGCAAGGGAACGAGGTGTCAGGGTCAGTGGCTTGGCTGATGGGGTCCTGCTCAGTGGACATAGAGCTTTTCCCCCTGCGACGGGTGTTCACCGATGACTGGTCGGGGAGCTTCCACACAACGAGGCTGTGTGAGGTGTTGCTCAGGTGCCTGTCGTGCCTTTATTGCTAAACGTGGCGATCTTTCCTCTAGAGCTCTGCCACATCGTGACGTGACCGAGCTTTGAGAGAGGTTCGACAAACAGAACAGCCCCGCCCATGTGGGACGAGGCTGACGAAACTTCGGAGCGAGAGGAAAAGAAGTTGCGCCTCTCAGAGCCCTCTCGCTCCCCGCGGCCGGAGTGACCCAACAGCGGAATACTCGCGTGCTCTGTGAAGCGCATGGGGCGACTGTAGCACGATTCATGCGGGCAGGTCCATATCGACTACGAACGTCTCGTCAGGTTGGAATTTGATGGTCAGGTCGTTCATGTCGTTCATGTCGCCCCATGATTCGATGGTGAGTTTGCCGCCGGTGGCGGAGTTGATGATGATCATTCCGACCGAGTTCCACTGATGGTTGTCCAGTTGCCAGGTTCGCATGCGTATTGCGATGGTTAGCCAGATGGTGAGGTACACCCAGATCATGCCATTCCCCAAGCAACGGCAAGCATTGGAATCATCACGACCAGCATTACCTTCTCCGCCTTCCGTTGCCACGAACGGCTGCTCTGCCACGGAGTCATCAGTGGGAAGTTGTCAAGCCAGATGTACCACATCACCGAACCAAAAAGTGCGAGACTTAGCCACCAGTTCATGTGACGTATTTCCAGACGATTGCTTTGGCGCCTGATCGTGTGATTCTGGTTTGGCCGGAGTTTTCGATGTCCATCCCCTGTTGAGGAGTTCGATTCGTCGGGGCCGTTCACTACTCGGATTCATAACTAGGTAGTGCTGAATTTCCTCGTCGGTTAGGCCGTTAAAACCAGCTACCGAGAGTGCCCACAAAACCTTACGTCGTTGTGTACCAGACCGTGGCACCACACGTTCGGCTGCTTCATGGCTGGTAGACGGATGGTCATGTCCGGTGATCGTCCCTGGCCGATCCGGCAGAGCAAGTTGCTCAGTCATGTGGGATCCTTGTGTCCGTAGGTGATGGAACTGATGTCCGTATCTTCGTGGCCCTCTCCCCCATGTGGAACCGTCACTCCGAACTCTTCGCCGTCCCAGTAGAACTCCACCCAATGTCCTTTTGAGGTGCAGCGGAGGTCGGCCTTGACGAAGAACTCCTCAACGGGGCGGTACTCAACGGCGTGGAGTTTCCGTCGGAGCCAGTTCAGCGGGGTCCGCCTGTTGGGGTAAAACAGTGTGGGTTCGCTCATGCTTGTACCTCTCTCATAAGTCTGAGTTCTCGCCGTCCTCGCACACACGAATGAAACACTGCGGTGCGTCTGTCGTTGAGGATCTTCAAAGCCCCCCGACTACTCGCCACATACGTCCGATGGCACTTAGGGTGCGAACACGTGAGAATCATGGTGTTGATTGCCAAGCAAACCAGACGAAGAGGGCAACAACGATGGAGGCTCGGAACAAGAACCAACGCCCGTCGATCATGGCGTCCCAAAACGGAAACAGAGTTTTCCATGTCACCTAACAAACACTACAGACTACACCACTGGTTGTCAAGCCCCACCCCACTACAATTCCCAACCGTGACAGACCTCACACAAATCACACCCGAAGACACCCCCACCAAAGTCCACGGCAAAACACTTCGCATGCGTGAACGCCAACAGCGCTACCTCGAACTCTACGAAACGTCACATACCAAACGTCACGCTCTCGAAGAAGCCGGAATTCCCGAAGCCACCCTCGACAACTGGCGAGAAGACCCCAAATTCAACAGACGAGAAGAAGCCGTCGAATCGCGTCGCCTCCGCGCCAAACCATCGAAGTTCATTACGTTCGATCCGTTCCGTGAATTCAGGAAGCCACCAGGCTTGGTGCAGTTCCGTCAGGAAGTCTTCGGGTTCCCCTCCACCAATACGCAGGAGGATTTCGCTAAGGCGTATGACGATAAGACGAATCTGACGATCTTTTGGATCACCGCCGCAGGGTTCGGCAAAGACGTAACCGCTATGCAAGCCCTCGCCCACGCCGCGGCAGATGGTATGGACCTGATGGGCTGCATCATGGAAAACGAGAAGCAGGCGAAGAAGAGGATTGACGCCTATTTGGATCCGTACTTCACCGACCCGAATTTGAGTTCGAGGGCACCGCAGATTCCGGGCGGGACGGTGCCGACGGTGAACTTTATTGAGGAGTGGGGGCCGTTCAAGTTCCACAAGGATCTAAGATTGCCAGATGGATCAAGACCGGCGACGACTAAGTGGGACTCCTTGCACAAGTGGTTCGTCGGTCGTACTACGCCTGCTGCGGACCCAAGTCTTTGGGCCGTCGGACTTAAGAGTGCGATTGCAGGGTCACGGGTACGGCTTCTCATCGCTTCCGACCTATTCACCGTTGAGAACCAGCGCAACGCAGGATTCAGACAAGAGCAACTAGAGCTCATCACCGGAACGATCAATTCACGGCTTGACGAGTCTGGGCGGCTGATCTTCCTCAACCATCACGTCCGTAAATCAGGTGAGAGTAATCTGATCACTTTGATGGAGCAGTACATCGGGACCGCCCGCATCGTCTCCGTAGACCGGCATTACACGAAGTATGCGAACGGTGTGGCGGTCATCCGTACTCCTGCTTTGGAGGTCAGTGAAGAAGGCATCGTCGTTTCAGCGTGGCCGGAGAAGTTCCCGGTCAAAGGCAAATTCGTTCTGAACGGTGAGATCCATGAGATTGATGGGCTGACGGATGAGCAGCATCAGGCGTTCGCTGACGCCGGAGCCCGCAGACTACGCGGACTGGTAGACATCCGTGATGCCATCGGCGAAGACCTCTTCGAACTGATCTACCAACAGAACCCCAAAGCCTCCGGCTACGGAGACTTCACCGACGAAATACTCACCTCATGCGATGACGCCACCCGCACTCTCGGAATCTCCGAACCTCACGAGATTCTCATAGTCGGGTCTGATCCGGCGAGAACAGGTGGCGCAGCGTGGGTCTGTTGGGGACTTAATCCTGACACAGAAGTCTTCACCCTTATCGACTTCTTCATCGGTGACTCTTTAGGCTATTCAGGGATGTTGGACGCTCTGATTAGGCAACCTATTGAACTGTATCGGCCCCGTGACTTAGTGTGGGAAATCAACAGCGAACCCGACCTTCCAAGGAGTCCTGAGGCGAAAGAAATCCTCCGTAAATACCATGTGAATCTAGAACCTCATCGAACTCATTTCAATCGTTCACAGGGTGAATATCAGGTGCTTTCTATGCTGACCGATATGAGAACAGACAAGATGCGGTTTCCTGCTAAAACAATGGCTGACAAGCTGAAGGTTAAGCAGCTAAAACAGCATTTTCAGAACTTCGAATCAGTCGGTTATACGGAGCGTCATAAGTCCCGAGGGTTCGCGCGGACGCCGGATGATGGGGCGATGGCCGCGTGGTTCGGGTGGCGGCATGGGCATCGACTGTTGAAGTCTCGCAAGAGGAGCAAGAAGCGGAGTAGTGTTCATCAGAGTCAAGGGGTGGAGGAAGCCTTCTCCGGCTACGGAATATGAGGAGCAGCGAATGAGGGTCAGATTGTTGGGTGGACCGAACGACGGGGAACATATGTCTGTTGAGACTACGGTCCGAACGTTGAAAGTCCCCTCCCCACCCACTCCACTCACCTTACGGCCTCGCGCTCCAGACGCCACCCCACTCAGCCATTATGAGGAATATGAAGTGCGGGGCTCCGTGGCGGTCCACTCCAGCACACGACTGTGCGATGGTTGCCGCCGCGCGAGATAATCCGCTATCCCGACGAGTGTGAACAGTGTTACGGCAGCGACCCTTATGGGGGTCCGTTCTGTCCGAACTGTGACTTTTGTTGCGGTTGCTGACGGGTGGAACCATGAGATTGTGCCTGAAGGACTCCGGCATGTTGATACAAACACACACCGATGACGTGGTTCGGTGCCTTGTGTGCGGTCATAAATACACTGGTGAGATGCTCGCCAAAGTGCCGATGGATAAATGGGATGAGATACGAAACGACAGGGTGACTATGATCGGGGACAAGCGAATAACCCTCGACCCAACGTCGATGGTTTTTAGTGAGGAACCCGTATGAGTCCACACTTCCACATGACCCTCGCCACCCTCCAAGACCGCAGGCATCATGGCCTGGTTTCTAACCAGCATTCGAAGCAAAGGATGACCCGCGAAGGCCGTATATTAAGGAACGAATGGCACGCCGTTTGGCCCGATCTTTCCGTCACAGAATCCGAACCATCAGTGGAGAATATCTTCCTTGGAGCAGCGGAAGATAAGTCAGCTACCGCAGCCTCCATTCCCCCAAACTTCGACGTACCACCACGACGCGGAACCCGCAAAGACGGAGCCGAAACTAACGCCCAACTGTCCCGAAGAGTTTTCGTCACAATGACCCAAAACTCGCGCCTCAACGCCAAACTAGTTGACCTCTATTCCGACTGGTTCGTATACGGCCTAATGGGAGTTCTCACATGGAAAGATTGGCTCGACCCCAAAGGCCGACCCTTCATCGAAGTCGTTGAACCCCGACACCTATATCCGCTCTCTTGGACCCCAAAAGGGCAACTCGGCGAAGGACTGATTATCCGCCGCCGACGCTTCGCTGATTTGGTCCGTGAGTACGGCCCTAACAACCCTGGCTTGCTCGACGTGTCAGGCAGAGGACAGATTGAGAATTGGTATGAGGAAATCTGGTGGGCCGACGGTAACCAATGGGCCATCGCAGTAGGCCACGAATCCGGTGTGAGCTCTGGTGACTTCAACTATCGCCGACCCAACATGACCGGCTACAACAACATGGCCGTCGCCTGGCTACGCCCACCCTCGCTGCACCTGATGAACGGCTGCCCGATTGTGGCGGTGAAGGCGTTCTCATCTGACCGTGAGATCCACGGCAAACTCGACGGAATGCTCCCACCCCTCAAGATGGCACATGGGTTGAACCTTGAGGTGTGGACCAACATCAAGCGGTCCTTGCATGCCCCGCCGCTGATGCAGAACATCGAGAACCCAGAGGACTACGGACCTGACGCCTTCATGCAAGGAATTACCGGACCTGATGAAGCGGTCATCGCCTACCCCCGTCCTCCTGCGGCGTTCGAAGCGTTTACTCACGTCAACGATCAACTCACTGCGTCTCGTAACGCTGGTCATTGGCCGCAGCAACGTGGCGGCGAACCCGGCGCTTCCATCGCGTCCGGTCAGGCCGTCACCCAGTTACAGGGCGGATTCAATTCGCAGCAGTCATGGGCGCAGAACGATATGGCGATACTTCTTGCCGATGCTTTCTCTCGTCTTGCCTCATTGGATGAGCAGTGGACTAGGGGTGAGGTGGAGATCGACGGCTTTGATGCTGGAGAGGCGTATACCGATAAGTACACCCCGTCAGAATTCTGGAAAGGTGATTACCGTGTCAACGTTTCATTCCACGCCCTCGGAGTAGACAGCCACACCAATCTGCTCAATATGGGGTTAGCCCACCGACTCGGATGGCTCCCGTCGCGTGAAGCGATGCTGCGAAGTGGGCTGGTGGCGAACCCACTGGCCGCGGAACGGGACATCACCTTGGAAAAGGGTGTGAAGACGTTTGAGGAGTTTATGATTCCGGCGCTGATTCAGGCCGGTCAGATAGAACCCGTGTTGGATTACTGGGACATGGTTGATTCCGACAAGGAGACTCCTCGTTCGGCGATGGTCAAGGTGTTGCGTCAGTCTGAGCAGCAGACCGCGCAGAATCCGGCGCAAGCACCGCCACCTCAGGTGACTCCTGAGATGTTGGCACTCGCCCAAGGGGGCGGACGATGACTCTCTCGTTGATCCCCCGTGGCGAACCGCAAGGCGATCGACAGGAAAACGTATCTGCCGCACAAGAAGCCGGACTACCCACAAAGATCAGTCAAGAAGCACCCTCAGACTTCAGCCTGCCGCCTCCGCCGATTAGTCAGGCTACGCCGCGTGATACTGGTGGGTTCGACGCCATCGCATCACGAACCCCCACCTCCACAGGAGTCCTCCGCGACACTCAAGACTCACGGGTACTCAATGCTCTTGAAGGTTCCCCGTCACCCGCACTTAGGGATATAGCCCGACGCCTCAGAGGCATCTAATGGCTGACCGCACTCGGCGTAGGGCTCGTCCGACGCCCGACGAACCGCTTGATCCGACGATCCGTCCCGATATTGGTCAGTCGTCGGTTCTCGGCGACCGGTCAGTCTCACAGCAGGTAACCGAAGCTCAACCAGAGGAGCGTGTACGCAGGGTTAGCAAGAGGGAGAAAGCCGAAGAAGAAGCCCGTTCCCGACTAAGGGAACAGCAACCAATCGGGGCGGGAGCGGTTTTCAGTGGAGTACACACCGGAGCCGACCTACCACGCATCACTCCGTCGTCTGGAACATTCACTTCGATAACACCACCGCGACCCAATAAGGAGCTTGCCGGACTTTACGCTTCCATACTCATAGATGAACGGATGATGCCACCCGACATGGCTGCCCGTGTGGCCGAAGCGTGGGCGGTTATTTACGGTCCTACCTGGGAAACTAACGCTGACCTTCAAGAACTCGCCTATAAATCAGGCATTGCTGCTATCGGAGCCATCGAACTCGACGACTTCTTTACCACAGTCACCAACTACGGTCCCGGCGATCTGGCTGCACAACTCAATAACGCAACCGCCGATCAGCTCTCCGAACTCGAACTGCTATTCCGCACCGAGGAACGCCGCCTTGTATCCGCTGACGCCCATCAGACGATGATCGTCCAATGGACGGATACAGCGTTGCAATCGGCGGGACTAGACATCGAAGCGTTGGGTTTACAGGCTGACACCGAGAAGCAACGTGCCGGGGTCGCATTGTCAGAAGTTCAGGCGACGACCGACGACGAAGACGCTGTCCGCGCCTTCCATCTGGTGAACCGTTCTACCGGTCTACCGATGAACTGGCAGATAACCTCCAACAGTCTCGTCATGTCTTTGGAAACAGAATCGGCTGGTGAGTTCATCTACCACGTTCGCTTGGAAGAAGAAATTGACGGCGACAGTCCTCTGGCTGTGTTTGTTGCGGTCACCCAGGCGCAGTGGGGAACCAAACACGAACTAGTACGGGCAGACGAAATTCCTGGTCGCCAAATGTTTTTGGGAAACATCAACGAGTTCGTCGGCACCATGTCCGAACCGGCGTTCAGATGGTTCGACGAGAACAACGAACTACTTCTTCAAGCGGTAAACACTGTCATCCCGTTCGGCGACCGCACCCCGGAGGGCTCGACTGCTGACCGACATCGTGCCGGTGAAGAATCACGGATACTCGCCGCAGCACATAACGCGCAAATTGATTCAGACAACCTTGCCATCCTGGCCGCAGGGTCATTTGCCGGTGATGGCGGTATCAATCTCGGCCATGTGAACTTAGGTGCCGAGACGTTCGCCGACGTATCCCCCGAGGATAAGGACATCATCGCCGGACAATTCTCACCGACCCCTGAACAGGTCGAAACTGCGTTAGATGAGAACGGTCTGCTGGACACTCGCCACGGTGCCAAACGCACGTTGGACACAACGGCAGAAGCGTTCGCTACGGTCGCCGGATATTGGGAACGGGTCGCCCAGATGAACATTGTGTCGGTGCTTGATTTCTTCATCGACATCGGAGAAGGAACCCTTGAAGGACTCGGGTTCATGGAACCCGGCAACACTCACGAAGACGGACGGAACCTTTTCTTCTCCGCGTTCGACTGGGAAGCCGGATCCGCCGCCTTCCGCGGCGAGACCACCATCGCCGACTACCTCCATGTTCCCGACCAACTCAGAGGCGGCATCAACCTAATAGGCACCATTGCTGGGGATCCGTTTACTTGGGGGTTGCTCGGTGGCGCAGCTCGCGCTGCCCATGTCACGACGTTGATGAAAACTCCTGCTGGCACGATGGAATGGCTTAATACCCAGGGTCGTGCATACATCACCAGATTCGAACGTTACTTAGGTAGAGGCCGACCTGACGCCTTGCCTCTCGCTGCCGTCGCCCTTGAATCGGGGTTGCCTCCGTCAGCCATATTCAATATCCGTAATGGAATGCCGATAAAAGAAGCGATGCACAAAGCAATGGTCGATGACCTATATGTCCCCGCTTTAGGTGGCGGCGTTAAGTTGCGGACCACTGCGGAGAGTGTCGGGCGGCTGGCCGGACTTGGAGGCAAAGAACCTGCCATATTCCTACGGAAATACTTGTCACAGTGGTCAAACCAGGGTCGTGTCCGGCTGACATCGGGCAACTTCTGGGAAGACATGCTTGGCGAGATGATCGCCGGATCAACTCATAAGGGTTATGGTTCCGCACAGTTCGCTGACGACTTCGCCCGCCTGTTGGAAATGACCGATAACGCGGGATGGGCCAAGACAGTCAATCGTGTCGAAGTTGAGCAACTGTTCGCGCAGCGCCGCGCCCTGGCTACGGAAGCCAAGACGTTGGGTCATCGTGAGACGTTCCGTCTCGACAAACTGATTCCGCTTGATGAGGATGCCGCGTTGCGTGCCGCCGCTGCTGGAGCGAAAAAGCCAGCATCAAAGTTGCCTGCCGGATTCGAGGCCACTTCGGAAGAATGGCTAACCCGTAAAGCATCCGCGGAGGGGTGGACGACGAAATGGCGAGATAACAAAGCGTTGCTCGACTCGGCCCGTTCACAGAACGCTGCTCTGGCAGTAAACCGGCAACGTGCCGCCTATGGGGCATTTCACAAAGAATGGTGGGACGCCCACGCTGAACGCCTTGGGATTCCTCTCACGGCTCAAGGCAAACCGAAGTGGTCTGTCATCACTCAGACGGAATCGCGTGGCAGCAAATGGTGGGACCGCACCTTCGCCAAAAACAACCGCGGCGAAACCCCCAAATTGGGTATGAATGAACAGATCGAAGCATTGACCGGCGTAGACGGTGTCCCGATTCTCACTAGAGCCACATCGCTGGAATCGCCTGTGTCATCAATGATGGCTGTCGCCTGGTCGAACCGTCACTCCGACTCATGGTGGAGCAACACCGTCGCTAAGGCGATGCAACCATCATTCCGCAAAACAATCATCAGCCGCGTGTTGCAGGCGCAACGCAAACTGCTATCAATCAACGTACTAACCAACCCGTTCTCATTCCTTAGGTCGAACCTGTCGGATGAGCCGCTTCGACACGGATTACAACGCGGTTGGAAGGGACGCAAATCCCGCGTTGAAGGAGTAGACGACGTGTTCGGCGCAATAGAAGCAGGAACCCGCCGTGTTCTTGCCGGACCCCGAATCCTCGGTCTAGGACAACTCGACGATGCCATCAACCGAGTCCGTCCGATGCCCGCACAAGCGGTAGCGCATCAGCAACAACTCGCTGCACCAGTAACTACCTTCGTGGACGACCAAGGAGCTCAGTTCGTTGCTCGCTCCGCTAAAGCAGCGAAAGAGATGGGCGAATTCGATCTGGTATCCGAGGTCGGTAAAGGAGCGACGGCCCGTGCCGCTAATAGTCTATTTGCCGGTGTTCTCGCCGATCAGCCACTTCTGTCTGCTTACGCCGCGTCCCGCCTAGCCGACGATGGTTTCGCTGGACTCCTTCGATACTGGGACGATGAAGGTGGACGCATTGCCGCAGGAACCGTGAAAGACCTGTCCGGTGGATCGTCGCCGCTTTTGCCAGCGCAGGTCATCAAAGGCTATGACGACATGATCGCTGCCTTCGTACATCAAGCACCCGACGCTGCTCGACCGGCAGTAGAGAAAGCGATCCTCGAAGCGATAGCAACCGGTGAACCGTTGTCACCGTATGTGGCCCGCCAGTTCAAAATGTTGCCCGCCTTCGAATCAGCAGACAACTCAGCATTCGGCCGAATTTTCAACGCCCTATTTGGGCGTCCCGGTGCAGTTCACGGCGGACTGGTATGGCAGGATTTCTACGAACAAACTCGATTCATCCTTCAAGAACGTCACGCAAATAGGATACTGACAGCGGAACGGTTCAAAGCACAGTATGACAATATGAGTCTCGCGATGGCAAAGCATCATCTGTGGCGGATGAGCGATGAAGCCGTCGATATGGCGTCACGCAAAGGACTGTTCCTACCCCGCCAGATCCATTCGGCGGCGTCACGGGTCGCCACTCAACACGCCGAACATATGGCATACAAGATGGGTGCTCAGTCGTTGGCCGGTCAGAAAGCCGGTAAAGGATTCATCTTCCTCAAGGCACAAACAGACTTCGCTGGATACTACCTGCGGGAACTGATGTCAGGATCAATGCTCGGTCTTCACCCGAAGTTCCGTTCCATCCTCGAAAAGGCCGGAGTGAATGTCGCCGACCCACGGTTTCTTACCCACATGCCTTTCAACATCAGGCTGGCGGCACGGATGATGGACCTGTTCGGCACCATCACCACCTTCGACGAAGACGTAGCCGACGCCCAACGCAACGACCGCGACCCATTCCAAGTGCTGCTGGACCGCTACACCTTCATCCCGGCGGAATTCAATGACAACATGTGGTTGCAGATCGAACCAGGATTCGACCCAACTCCCGCGTGGCTGCTGCACATGATCCCAGCCAATACCGACGACGAAGATCATCCATTGGTCCAATTCGCAGGAGGACTCCGTGATTTCCTTGATGCGTCGATGCCCTCATTCGCGTTCTTCGAAGACACTGCATCGTGGAACCCGTTGGACTTCGAATTCGGTCCCGCTGCCTTCTCATTAGCTGATAGCACCGCGTCAGCTAGACGAGCCGTCGAAACGGGAGTAATCCGTCCCGCTGCCGCATTAGCGGACCATATGTTCAGCACCGGCCTACAAGAAGCCTGGTCAAACATCGCAGGAGCCCCACCCGGCTTCCACGTCGATCTGCGGATCACCGGAGCCAACGCCGTAGCTGATAACCCCAACATGTTTGCTGATGCGCTACGCAACGATTCTGGCTATGACGACTTAGTTGATCAGGTCATTCGTGACTCATTTACACGGGCTACAGGTGACGCCGTCCATGACTATGGGAATGCGATTCTTGAGAAGTCAGGTTGGAATATCGACCGTGACGACGGCGAATTCTTGGAACTGAACCGCGGGTTCATAAGAGGCGGCGCAATAGCAAACCTCGGGGCGACGGTCGCCGGTGGTGACCCTACCGCGGGGACTCTCGCGTGGTTACGGGCGGGAGGGTTGGTAGATGACCGGCAATTCGACGAGATCAACGAACTGTGGTTGAAGTTCGAAGAGAACACGATCACTCGAACTGAGGCCACCCGGCTGTCAGACGAAATACACGAAATAATCTTCGGCGTCGGCGACCTAGTTCAAGGCTATTTAATCATGCACCACCCCGAACTGGTCGGTAACGCCGTATCACAATGGAAAGTCACCGAGGACGCACCCGACAAATTCCGCAACGGTGAAGGACTGGTTGTTCGTGCAGGCCAAGACGGACGCGACCTCCGCGAATTAGGGCAGCAGGAACGGTGGCTGGTCCGACGCGAACCAGAAGAACTAATCCTTTCTATGTTCCAGAAGTTCGGTGACGCGGCACGCACCGTTCGTAATGAACTGTGGTCTCAGGCGTTTGATCTCAAATCATTCGGACAGCCGAACGCCGATGACGACCGAAGTGTCACGATTAGCGAATTCAATCCTGATGGGTCGCTTAGTAGCAAGTTCCAGTTGGCTGATGCGATGGGAATGGAACCAGGCAAATACTCGATCAACGAACTCTACGCCAGGCTCATCAACGATTGGGGACCGTCATTCGGGAACGCGCAACCATTCAACGGATCTATCGCGGAGCGCCGTTTGCAAGGCACGTTCGCTGCTGACGCGTTGAAGGAACTACGCGACGACGTTGAAGACAAAGGCTTTGAACCGCAGAAACCTCGCGAATGGGACGAAGAGGACCGCGAGGCTGGACGCCTGATTTACCGTCAGGCGATTAAGAACCCATTTGTTGATTTCAATGTCGCGCAGTACAACCGCTACCTAGCACCATTTTGGGGTGAACTCGACTTCTCTCAGAAAGCACCACCCGAACTGACCGAGGTGCCAATCGGCGAAACTGACGACACATATAGACTGCCGGTCGATCCGAAAGATCTGGTGGTCGTGGACGGCGACACTGTCGCTATTGAATACGACCCCGCTGGAAGACTGGGCGCAAACATGGCCCAGGTCGTCGAAGACACACCCCACTTCACCCAGACCTCATCGGGGGCGCAGCGTATTCGTCTGATCGGTGTGAACGCAATGGAGCAGAACAGTGTCTTGATCGAAGGGGGCGACAGTTCCTATGCGGATCAGACATTGGCGTTACGCCGTCTCCTCGCTGCGGCGGAGACCGTAGACTTCGTTGTGTTCGACGCCGAGGAGTTCGGTACACTCCAAACAGTCGAAGACGGAGTCGTCAGATGGCTGATGGTCATGTATATAGACGGTAAACCACTCTGGGCCCCGACGGTGTTCACCTCAGTAAATGTGACTGGTAAAGGCTTGGGCGGTGAAGGGGTACTGAACGTGCCGTGGGTCAAAGAATTTCTTGAAGGGGTGTCGTAATGCCCGACAATCCACTACACAAACGCGACGAGACCACACCCGAACCAGTACAGCCCGTACGGATAGTCAGCACATCATGGTCAGCAGTTGATCCCGGCCTGTTCGACGATATTGCTAGGACACTGCTGGACGACTGGGCAGAATCTCTCGACATTGAACGTGACGATCTGCCGATCACGCTGACACAGGCGAAAACGGTTCTGCGCGAGTTCGGTGACGCCTTCCGTGAGGCGCGTGGGTCATTTCCCCAGTTCTACGCTGAAGTGCGAGACGACCCTGAAATATGGACTCGACTGACCCGCAAGGTCACCGGTGCTGACCTCTTACCAGAGTTGTTCTGGGCTGATGATGTCATCTGGGAGAACCGCGCAGAATTGGGTGTCGCACCAGTTATCTCCGAAGACCCGCACCGTGCGGTACTCGCCGCCAACGACATCAACCCCTTTGTCATCAAGAAGTTTTTCGATGATGCGACCGGACAGACAGTCAAAGTCCCCACTGAGGACGCTGATGGAAACATCACCCAGGTTGACGTAGATATTGACGAACAGTTCAAGGCGCTTGTGGGCCGCGGACTAATCAACCTTCGCAACAATCTGCCTGAAGTTGATGAGTTCGACCTATCACGATTCACCTCCTTTGACCAAGAAGAAGACTCTGAACCCACAGGACGTGGCAGTCTCGCATTCGACCGCGCTGCCCTCACTCAAAATGCTGCTGCCACCTGGGGCCAAATCCTATGGGAAGCCCCTCCAGGCGGAATAGTCGATGAATACATCGTCTCCGCGAACTCGCTGTGGCAGTCCTCCGGCGTCCAACAAGGATTTGGCACATGGTTGCAAGGGAAGATGCAGCAGACCTCTAAGTACGGTGTGATGTATGGTCGGATGGAACCCGGATTCACTGAACTCGAATGGCAACAGAGATTTAGTACCGCCCAATTCGGGTTGCGACTTGAGGATGAACGAGCTCAGTCGTTGCGTGGTATGAGTTCCGCTGCGGCGCCAGCATCTTTCCAACAGTCCGTTGAGCAGTCTCGTGACGTGCAATCGTTGGGTCAGGGCCGCTTTTCTCAGCGGTTCGCTAACCACATCAACCAACTCGGATCGTTGCAGAGGATCTAATGCCACACGACGAAGCATCACAACAAGGACGCAACGCAGCACGTGACGCCTCCCGTTCACAGCGGTTTCGGGACATCAACGATCCGCAACGTCCGGCCCCTAGCCAGCCTTCACCGCGATCAGGCATTCTCGATTTCGGCACCGACGACTTCATAGGTGATCCCCGAACTAGCGGCCAGGAACCTGTCAGTACTTTTCTCACCGGAAGAGGGGGACGTGGAGGCGGAACCGGTGGGGGCGGCGGAGGAGGAGGCGGAGGTGGAGGTGCGCCAGGACCAGCACCCATTCGACTCAACCTCGAAAACTCCACTCTTGTCCGTGTAGATGAACCAGAAGGCCCACGTTATTACGCCGAATTCCTCGTCTACGGCGTCATCATCCGACACGAAATCGGTGACCAAGCCGACCTAGACAAACTCGGAACCCAGAATTGGCCTGCCACCATCACCATCAGCATGGGTGAATTCAACAACCGTGAAGGCATAGACGTAGGACTCATCGACGAACGCTTCAACATCACCGAGTCCTACCAAACAGATGTTGACCGACAACTACGGGTCTTCGGCAAAGAAGACCTACCCGACTGGCAGCGTAATTCACCAGAGGTGATGACCACCCTACTCCAAGCAGCCAATGAAGGATTCTCCGCAGGGCGGACCCTCGGTCTGGTATCGGAGACGGATGCGTTCAAAGTACATCACCCTTCCTTCTCGCAGGTGCGAGGTATTCACACTCCTGGTGCCTCTTTGGCTGAGTCGCTGACGTTCTATCAGAACGCCCGCGACCAGATCCGCGAATCGGTACGAGCATTACGCGGTACTGAAGCCGACGTGACAGACATCACCATCTCTGAAATCATGGCCGAAGGATGGGATCCCGAAGAAGTAGAAGACATCCTCATCGGTGAAGCTGTCCTACGTCAGATGGAAGGTGTGAGTGAGCAGATCAACAACATCCTGTCGTTCCAAGGGTCAGATTTGCAGATCACCGACGACAACCTGTTGGACCTCATTTTGGATGGTGAGACTGACCGCACTCCGTTCGCTGTTCAGGACTTGATTAACGATGCGATTCGGGCTCAGTCGTTCCAAGCACAAGGAATCAACATCTCACCCGCGCTGGCCGAAGCGCTCGGAACAGGTGAGGCGTTCGAGACACTTGATCCGAATCAGTTCGGACAAATTGCACAAGAAGTGGCGACGAATATCTTCCGGTTCGGTATCGAACTTCAGGCCGAACGTGAAGGGCTAACGAGGGATGATCTGATTCGTGCGGCTGTGGATGGGACTGCGTCTGCTCAGGTGAATGCGACGTTGGCTAAGTTCGCTCGTCGCCGTCAGATCGAGGCGCAAGGGTTCACTGTTTCGTCTCAGCAGACCGGGCAGGGACGGCTAAGACTGCTGAGTACTAGCGGTCTGTAACGGCTTTAGGTGCGGCCTCTACGAACGATTCGGGAAGAAGTATGTCCTTCCCGTCGATTACGAGCCTGTATGCCCGCATGGATGGCTCACGCTTAACCATCACCTCTACGGGATGCTTCGATAGTCCTAGTGGTTGTCTAGTCATAGTTAGTGGTGAGGTCGGGAATCGAACCCGCGAACCAGTTCTCACCATGTGGAACCGAGGATTAGTTACCTCGACCGACAGACCCAGAGTCACCGTATTTAGCGATAATGTTATTTCCGTCGGACCCTCAGATTGCATGTCTGCCACCGTACAGCGCCGGTCACAAGCTGACCTTTGCACCGAACCGACTAAGCAGTTGCCCTTGTCGGTCCCACCAGGAAGGCCCTTGGGGGCCTCTCGGATTTGTTGTCGGTACTGAGTTGCCTTACCCCCCAGCCTGGGCGGTAGGGGTTGTTCAGCCAGTCCCTAGTCCGCCCGCTAAGGAGGACATAAAACGAATCTATCAGACTACACACTCTTTGTCAACTACAAAACACCAAGGTTGGACCTCTACCTCACGTCGAGACTTCTGTTACAGTCCTTTCCGAGCGATCCACATCCGCCCGGTAGATCGTGTGATTTTTAGGGCTGCAAGCTGAGAGCAACCGTCCTTGACCCTGGACGGCCAAGCGACATACACGAAACGGGGATTCAGCGTGACAGACGAGATCGAGCCGACTGAGCAGGAACCACAGTCTCAACCGACAGGGGTTCCACCGGAGGCATACGAACGGCAGAAAGCCGAAACAGCAGCAGCAAAGGAAGAAGCCAAGGTCGCAACCGAAGCTCTTGCCCAAACAGTGCTAGTAGACAAAATCTACGAACACTTCGATGGGTTAGACGACGAAGCGAAACCGGCCAATCCCTACGAAGCAGCTAAGGCCGCAGCCAGACGTATCCCAGCGGACACGGAGAACGTGCCGGAAGCAGTCGCCGCACTTGTCGCGGAAATGTCGTCTTTGCAGCCCTTGACGAAGATCGACCCTGCACCGCCACCGATGGCCGGTGACGACGGAGGGCCAGGTCCGCAGCCAGGAGCAGCCGGAGAACAACTAGAAACAGGGCCGTTTCCAATTAACAGCCCTGAGTTCAAGAAGTACTTCAAAGAAAACGGCGCACGCGCAGCAAACGCAGCGATAGCCAACGGTCAGTTCTTCCCATCCGATGAGAACGCCGCCGCTCAGGCGACTATCGATTCCGTCTAAACAAGACAGAATTTATGCCTGAGTAAAGGAGGTGTCATCTTGGCTAACGAAACAACGTATGCCCTGATGACCGATGGCTTCACGCTTACAGCGTTGATAGCCAATGATCAGATCCTCGAAGCTCTCTATGACCTCAACCATGTTGATCAGCTAACAAGGCGGATTGACTTGGCTGGTAAGCCGTCGAAGGCCCATGACATTGGGTTCTGGCCGCGGCTTAGTTCGGGCGCTATCGCTGAAGGTGCTGACCTACCGGCTACGCCGGTTTCGTCCACCAAGGTGACGGTGACCGCAGCCGAACGAGGACTCATGGTGGAGCCGACGGATGTGCTCACACTCTCGTCTTTGGCTTCCCTGATGGATTTCGCCAGCAATGCTGCTGATGCTTTGGCTGAGGAAGAGATGGCCAACGTGGCTGCTCTGTCCTCAGGGTTCAGCAACCAGGTTGGCACCACACAGACGAACTTGACCGAACAGAATGTCATCGACGCGATGACAACTCTGAAGAACAACCGCCAAAAAGGGACGATGCGCGGTTTGCTCTATACACAACAGTGGGCTGACTACGTTGTGTCGGTCGGTTCGGTCTTTACCCCTGCTGCAAGCACGGGTAAGGGAGCTAGAGAGGAAATGCAGGACTTCGCATTTGCTGACAGTGGCTTCCAGCGTGATATTTGGGGCGCGGAGTGGTATCACTCCACTGCCGTTCCGACTGCCACCGCTGGGGAAGACTCTTCGGGAATGCTTCTCGCCGTTAACCGCGCGATTGCGTGGGGTGTGAAGTATCGCTCGCGGACTGAACTTGATCGTGATGGCTCGAAGCGCACGACTGAGGTCATTGTCACTGCATTTGATGGAGTCGCCGAAATCGAGAATGCCGCTGGGGTGGAAATCCTCAGCGACCGTTAGGAGGTGAACCCATGAGTGAGAACTTTCATGCTAATGATGTCGGTTGGAGCGTGTGGGAAGACTTCTGTGACAACAACTCAGTAGCCGACGCTGAAATCGGCAAGATGGGTTGGGAAATCACCGTTCTTGGTGGTGGTGCGGAAACGCTCACCTTCGAGACGGCAGCAGGCGAAACCTTTCTACGGATGCTCGGTGCTGGTGGCGGCACGGGTGATGGGTCGGTGCTTTCACTGGCCCCAGATAAGGTGTCGTTCGGACCTAACGGCGGTTTCTGCCGCTTCGCGATCCGTGTTCCCAGCATTTCAGCCAACGTGCTTGCGGGCCAGTTGTTCCGTATCGGATTTTCCGATGTGGTTACGACGGGTGAACCCGCTGTTGGACTGTGGGTGGACATAGCGGCTGGTGTAGTCGAGTTCGACTGCGCCTCAGCTAACGGTGACGTGAATGTTGCTGCTTCGGGGCCAACGTCGATCTTGACTTCAGGAACGACAATGATCCTGGGCACCACTTATGATTGCGAAATCAGGTGGTGGGGTAATAACGGGAATGCTGATCCTGGACCGGATTCAGCGTCTTTGACGATGAACGGTCATGTTGTCGCTGAGTTCAAAGGAACGGTGCTGTTGGATGGCGCTGAGACGCTTGAACCGTCTTTTATCCATTGGACTACAGCCACAGATACGCTTGAGTTCGACGTGTTCTACTACGAAGCTGAATCTCGTCGGGCGAAGTAGGTGAGTGATGGCACCATTGCTAACACCACGACCTGCTGGTCCGGCTGAGGGTGTCTATTTCGTTGAGAACTTCTTTGGGAATGGTCTAATCACCACGAACAACGTTGGTCAAAACGACTTGGCGTTCACAGCGATTGGTAATACGGGTACGTTCACGTATTTGACGACGATTGCTGATGATGACCCGCCGTTTGGTGGTATACGCCACTTGACTGCGGCGACTTCTGACGGGGACGGTGACGCGTTGCACATGCTCGCGGCTACCGGCATTTTCCCGAACTCGGTGAAGGGTGGAGGGTTTGCTTGCAGATTCAACTACCCCGACATCGGTGGGAACCTCATCGCTGACAACAACTTCTACATCGGGATTCATACAACGTTGACGGCGACAGCGCCGACTGACGGCATCCTGATTCAGTCGTTGGGTGGAGTGATGTCATTGCGGGTAGATACGGCGGACGGCACCGACAGCATTGAGGCTTTTGCTGGTGGGAGCACCTTGACTAGCGGTACTACCGCGGTCAAGGGTGTTCCCCACCAGATAGAGGTTCACTGGACTGGTGAGAACGGCCAAGGCGGTCCTCTGACCGTTGAGGCGTTCTGCGACAACATCCCGGTAGCTAAAACGCTTACTGATATTGACAACAATGAAGCTGCGACAGTGAACATGGTTCACTGGCAGGACGAGAGTGGAGCCCAGAGCTTTGAGCTGGACATCCACTGGTTCGAGTATTGGCAGTTCATGGACTATCCGACCGCACCAGTGGTATAGGAGGTGACGGATGGCTTTGCAAACAGCAAGACCAACATCACCTACTGAGGGTGTCTACATGCGTGAAGACTTCTTTGGGAATGGTTTGATTACCACGAACAACGTAGGTCGGAACGACTGGGCATTCACAGCAATTGTGACTACGGGTACGTTCACATATCTGACAGAGGTTGTGCCTGACAGGCCGTTCGGTGGCTTACGTCACTTGACGCATGTTGATTCGGGTGCTGGTGACTCGTTGCACATGCTGGCGTTGACCGGCAAGTTCCCGGCGTCGGATCGGGGCGGAGGGTTCGCCTTCCGGTTCATATATCCGTCGATCTCTGGGAATGTCATTGCGACCAACGACTTCCTAATCGGGGTGCATACGACCCGGACGGCGACCTCGCCGACCGATGGCATCCTGATTAAGTCGGTAGCGGGAGTGATGACACTTCGTGCCGACACGGCCGATGGTACGGATAAGGCCGTGGCATTTGCGGCCGGGTCTACGTTGACTGCGGGTACAACCGCAGTCCTGGGTGTGGCCCATGACATTCAGGTGCAGTGGTCAGGTACGAACAGCAACGGCGGTCCTTTGGACGTTGAAGCGTATTGCGACGGGGAACCTGTCGCTTCGCTTGTGACCAACATGGATAATGATGAGGCGGCAACCCCGTCCATTAACCATTTCTGTACAGGTACGGACACGTTGGAACTCGATATTCATTACTACGAGTATTGGCAGTTCATGGATTACCCGACGGCGGCTGTGGTCTAAGACGATTGGACAAATACGGTGGGGAGGACTGCAAACTCCCCTACCGTCATAGGAATTGACAGGCGGTACTCACCTTGAAGGAGGAAGAAGTTGCCTAAGAAAACACCAGAAGAGTGGAACCGGATTCGCGTTGATGCTGAGTCTGGGGATTACACGATGAAGCAGTTGGCCGCGAAGTATGAGGTGTCGGTCAGTGCGATGACGCAACGCCGAGCCAAACAGGGTTGGACCGATCCGCGTACCGGCGAATCGTTTGCGATTACACCGAGGCAGAAGGCTGCGACAGAGCCGGTGCCAGCGGGAGAAGCACCGGCGGATCTGAATAAGGAGCAGGTTGACGCTGCTCTGGAAGAGATGGCAACTCAGATGCTTGAGGAGCCGGACATTCCTGAGTCTGAGATTGAGCGCCTTCAGCGCGAATTGGCTGAGACGAAAGCCGAACTGGCCGATCTGAAGCCGGTGACGGTGGAATGGGCGTTCGATTTCGAGACTGCGGCACGGATGGCAGCATCGGAGATGGACGACAGGATCCAGATGGAACTCAACTCCATCAACGACGAACGCGCCAAACGGATGCTGCCCTATTACACCATCGCGGATAAGGACAGAGCGACCCCAGGTTGGTCGAAGACAATCCACGATCAGATCGTGCAGGACATGGTTGATGATCTGACTCGTCATGCTTCGAATGAGGGGCCGTCGATTCAGAAGATCGACATGCTCCGTCCTGATGGGGTGACGAAAGCGCAGATCCCTGTTGGTCCGAACATTGATAACGGGAAACGTCCCGAACGTCTGTTGTCACGAGGTTGGCGGCAGATTGCCAATCAGACCTGTCATCGGTGGAACTGTTACGGCCAATTGCCGGAGGGGAATCCGCATGACGGGTTCCATTCTCAGTTGCATAAGGCGTTGTTTGATTGGCAGTTCCCTGAGCCTGATCGTGGCGTGACGACTACTGGAGTGTTCAGCGGAGACGCCTAATGAGCTTTGAGATTGTGAAGAAGATGGATGCTGCCGAGTTGGCCGCGTGGCGCACGGGTCGCTCGGTTGACTCGGCGGCGGGGACCACCTCACCCGTCAATGGCTCCGAGAAGCATGTGTGGAAACGTGACTATGTGAAACCGTTGGGGGCGAAGGACACGCAGACAGCGTTGTTTGAGCAGTTCTGGGACAACATGCGTCGTGACCCCAATACCTATCAGGCTGCTATCCGCTGGATGCGGCGACGGCAGCCGGGGTTGGGGCATGTGACGGATGACATGCTGATGGAGTTCCTTCAGAAGTTCACTGCGAAGGCGACTGAGAAGAATCTTCGGCGTCGCAACATCATTGCGCCCCGGCCGTTGGATGGAATTTACGCGTGACAACTGTAAGGATCAAAGATCCAGCGGGACTGCTGACTGAGGAGGAGAGCGGTCTTAAGTCTGGTGCGACGACGATGCTACGGGTCGATGCTTCGGGTGGGCTGTGGGTGCGGGCGATCACGAAGTCTGTCACCAATTCGGATGGTGAGATAATTCAGGTTATTACGATTGCTGACGCGGAGGGTGTTGCGACAGGAACAGGCACGAATCCACTGTTTATGGAGTCTATTCTGTCACAAGACCTTCTAGGTCACATGCTTGACGAGATGAAAGACATGAATAGGTATTTGAGAGAAATGGTGGGAGACGTGTTATGAGCATAATTCAGGATGGTTCAGGTAAGGGCTTCTCAGCAGCAGTCGATTCGGCGCTGAAACTCCAAGTGTCCGCAGTCACTTCGACTGACGAACATAACCATTCACATGCGGGTGAGGCGTTCTACATGAACTCGGCGGACACCGCCGACACGCTTACCGCGACCGCCACTGGCGGATACATCATGTATCTCCAGAATGACGACCCCAATAGGCTCATCACCGTTGAGGACATTCAAATTTCTGCGGCCGTCACCGCTGGTGTAGTCAGAATTATCCGTAACCCCGATGTAGGAACGATTGCGGATAACAACGTGGCGGTCCCGGTGAATGAGAACTTCGGATCGGCCGCTACTGCGACCGTGACCGCGTTCACCTGGGACGAAGTGAACGATGGGTTGGGCGGAATAACTGGCGGCACCGTGATGGAAACTTTCATCATGCCGGTAGGAAAAGAAACCATTGACGTAGCGGGCCGGTTCATTCTGAATCAGGGTGACCGCATCGGCGTCCAGTACTTGGCGAAGGCGGGGGAGATCACGATGGGTATTCGGTTCTTTATGGACGACTCTGCCTGATGCTTAAAACGGCCTTAACGGACATCCGTGACGATACCCAGACGTTCTTAGAAGACAATGCTCTGGTTGTTGTCACGCGTCCGTGGCCTCCGTTGGAGGAGCAGAAGACGCAGCCTTTCCGCCAGTTTCTCACATCGACTGGACTGGTCGGCGGAAGTGCGGACATGCAGGTCGCGGGGACGTTGGCCGCACCGGTAGAGTTCTGGATTCCTGCCGATAAGACAAACGACCGTTACGTAACCTCTTTGTCGTTCGTGATCGCAGACCAGAACTGCACGCTTGCCCTATTCGGAACGGTCACCGCGTTAACGAACGGATGCCGCATCTTCTACGAACGCAGCTCGGGTGAGATCAACTTGCATTCGACGTTGAAAACAAACTTCGATTTCGTCCAACTCTGCTTAGGGCAACCAGCGTTCGGTGATGCGAATACTGCTTTCAGGGCGGCGAACATTTTTGGCTCGTCGGAAGCGTATATTCCGGTGTTGGATTTGACGGTGATGAACCCGCCGTTTGGGATCCGTTTGAGTCGTGGGTCGGAGCAGCGTTTGGTGTTGCAGGTGCGGGATACTACGACTGGGGTGGACAGGTTTGATTGTGTGGCTACAGGGTTTGACCGTTTGCCCTAAACTATGAAGTAACCATCGAAGGTGGAGGAGGACTGATGGCTAATGACTTGACGGCTGAGGTCGCAAGATCTGGGCACATGACCGTGGACTATTCAGGCCACGACGAGAAAGCGCTGGCGAAAACCTTAGAAGGTCGTGGCATTCTGCTGCGGTCAACCAAGGTGCGTAAGACGGTGATCCTCGCTCTGCTGGAATCCGAGAACCATTTCGGTCCCGTCATAGGGATCAGCAAGGCGAAGATCGTGAAGGGCAAACGGGTCATTGAAGAGGTCTTCATCTATGACCCTGATGTGAGTGACTGATGGTTCAGAAACTTGCTGTCATTGACTCTGTTCAATCAGCGTTAGCGGTACCCAGTCCGTCTGCGGACGGTACGGAAGCGAACCTACGAGTTGACTCTTTCGGGAACCTTCATTCGATTGTTCACGGTGAGTCGGCGGCTTCGACACCGGAACCCTTACAGTCGAACACTGACATCACCATCCTGGCATCGGCGGCTCGTACCGCAGCGGTGGACACTGCGGACTTCACCAACATCAACCACCGCGGCGTAGTCGTAGTAGTAGATGTGACCGCCGACCCGGCGTCGGCAGCAGTGACCTTCACCATCCAAGGCAAAGACACCCTGTCCAGTTCGTATTACACGTTGCTGGTGTCTGCGGCTTTGGCGACGGTGGATGTCACCACCGACCTGGTGGTGTACCCTGGCTGTCTCGCTGTGACTAACCGAGTAGCCAACCTGCCGCTACCCCGCATCTGGCGGGTGTCGATCACGGTGGGGAACTCGAACTCGTTCACCTACTCGGTCGGCGCAAGCCTGATCCTCTGATGCAACCGACACAATTTGCAGATGATTACGACGCTGACTTTGCGCTAGATGCGTTGGAGCGGATTCTGCCTCGCCGCTGCCCTGAACTCGCATCGCATGACCTGCGTTACTCGGCGACCGGTGGCTGTTATAACGATCTGTGTGAGGGCCGTGGTTGGTTGTATCCCGATCCGCCCGACTGGTGGGGACTAGGTGCAGAAGGAGTGACTATCAGCGATGAATATCAGCGTCACTTATGGGCTTCACGTCTTGAAGCGATATGGCGGGCGATGGGGATTCTGGAAGAGGTGCGTGTCTGATGGCACAGAAAATCGCTCAGATCGACTCGGTGACATCGGCGATAGCATCACCGGACCCGTCCGCTGATGGTTCAGAAGCACCCCTTCGGGTTGACTCATTCGGCAACCTTCATGTCACTCCGCACACTGAGTCGGCCGCTTCGACGCCGGAGCCGTTACAGAACGTCAAAGACATCACCCTGTTGGCGTCGGCGTTGCGTACTGCTGATACCAACACGGCGGACCAGACGAACGTGAATCATCGTGGGGTGACAGTGTTCATCGACGTGACCGTCGATTTAGAGTTGGCGTCGGTGACTTACACCATCCAAGGCAAAGATGCGATAAGTGGCTCTTACTACACCCTGTTGGCCTCGGCAGCAATAGCGGCAGTCGGAACTACGGTGCTGCATGTGATGCCAGGAGCGGTCGCCGTGGGCAACAGTGTGGCGAACCTTCCCCTCCCTCGGGTGTGGCGGGTCAACTGCAACGCCGCCGACGGCGACGATCTCACCTACTCCGTGGGCGCAAGCCTCCATCTCTAATGGCAACCCTCGTCTCACTGACGTTGGACGTGCTTGACCAAATCCACGGCCAAGCTCAAGTTGAGCGTCCCGCTGAAGATCTCCTCGCCTCATCCGTCGGTTCTAACTCTGACACCTCCTTCCAATTCGAAGGAGCAGGAACCTCACTGTGGGAACGTGGTGATTATGCGGAGGTGATGGACGGTGCGGGTACAGCGGGTGAGGTGATCAAATTCTTCGGCGACCACAACGAGGTTGAGTCAGACGTGAGGGTGGAGCGTGGGGTGCGTCGTAGTACTGCCGCGGCGTCTCATGCGAAGGGAACACGGTGGGTGAAGAACCCACCACACACGGTCACCGAGATTGTGAAGGCGATCAATGAGACGATTGATTCTGATATGCAGAACGGCATCTGGTATCGCACCGAACGGACGATTGCCTACTCGGTGGGTCGTGACCGTTATCCGGTGAACGCCTCGGATTACAAGATCGAACGGATGCGGCAACGTGACGTGAGCTCCACCGATTTGGGGACGTGGACGTTTGATTTCGAAGGTGGTGCGCAGGAAGATTTGTGGACGGCATCAGCGGCTCACGGGTTGGCGGTCGGTGACATGGTTCGATTCACTGCGGTAGGCACCGGAGCAGACGAATACGGTCTTGGGGTGCTGTACTTCGTAGCCACCGTTCCTCTGACCACCACCGCCCAGTTGTCCGCTACCGATAGCACGACCGTCCTTGAGGGAACGGCGGATTCTATTGGGACGTGGACAGCGGAGAAGGTGGTGTTCGACTACCGCGAATTCCATGATGGTGATTACAAGCTGCTGACCAACCAGGATACGACTGCGACCTCCACGGGTAAGGATGTGCTGGTTCGTCGGGTGGTGTCGTCGACTGACACTATCTACTACACCGCTCGTACTCGCCCAGCATCGGCAGCTATTTCTTCGCTACCTACAGAGATCACCAACGCCATCCCTTACGGAGCGGTGGCCCGTCTGGTCGGAGGCACGGCTACTCGGGCACGACCGGCCAGTGAGACGACTATTTCGTATGCTGATGCTGCGTGGTTCCGTGACGAGTTCAACCGTCAGATCAGCCAAATCAGGATGCGGCTGCTGAAGGAACTGTTCCCACTCCCCGATTTCAAGTTTGGGCCTACCACTTCCGGTGATTTCCGTGGCGGCTTCCGTGGCGACCAGAGCTGGTAGCTGATGGTCGAAGGCAGACTCATCTACGGACACGGACTAACAACCAAAACTGCCCGCATCCGCCTCGCACCCACCGAGAACCCTTATCGTCCGATCAGTCGGATGCTGCTACCCGAACGGAACGTCATCGCCGGAGCAGACCCAGAAGACCAATCCGCCGACCGCTACATCCGTCGCTGGTCGATGAACCGCTGGGACCGCGGCGAACTCAACGACCTATGGGAGAAGGACGGTTACAAACAGTCAACCAACGTAAAGCCTGATCGCGAAGGTGATCGTTTAGAGTTGGGGGCGTTCCGTGAGAATGCGCAGCATGACGGGGCCTCCGATTTCGTCGAGTGTGTAAGGCTCGGTACTGCTCAAGGGAAACTGTGGGCCGCTGAGAACGACACGTTGCATGAGTGGCAACCCGCCACTGATGACTTCGACCAAACCGGGATAGCGACCGGTGCCGGGGGTGCTGGCACCGTATCAATCACCGATGAAGGTGATGGCACTTCGATCATTGTGTCGAACAACAACAAGGATGTTCGCCGTGTTAATTCCACCGCCAACATGACCCTGTGGGACTCCACCGCAACTACTGCCCCGGAGTTCGATGTGGAGGTCCGGTATTCCAAGGGGGTTCTGTATGCCCTTGACGGGGCCAAGCTCTACAAGATTGAATCGACCACCATCGGGGCCGACTGGACATTCGACTTCACCAGTGGGGCTCAGGAAGATCTATGGACTACTTCGACCGCGCACGGCCTGGCGGTGAATGACGCGGTCAACTTCTTGGTCGATGGCGGCGGAGCCCCCGAATACGCAATCAACATCCGGTATTGGGTGGTCACGGTTCCCTTAACGACCACTGTGCAGTTGTCGGCAACTAAGGGCGGCGCGGTACTGGCCGGTACGGCCGACTCGTCGGGAAACTGGACTGCCGAACAGCTTGACGATGTCACGCTCCTGTCTGACCCTGGGAGCCGGGTTAACACTTATATGGGTGATGTTCCCGCATACCGACGCATGTGCGTCACAGACACAGGTGTAGCCTGGTTGGTTCCCGAGGACTCAGGGGAGGTGACCATCTGGGAATGGAACGCCTCTACGTTGACTGATATTCCGACCGGCAAACTTCCCACCTTCTTCACCCGTGTCCACTCCATTTTCTTCGCTCACGGGTTCCTCTTCGTCGGATACCGCGACACCCCCGACCGTCTACGTGCTGGTGATGCCCATATCTACTATCAGCGTGGCGGTCAGTGGGGAACTACAGGAGTGCTGAGGGTCCACGACACCAACAACGTCAACGGTCGGGTGTATATCGGAGGGATGATTGGCGACGACCTCATCTACTACTACAACAACGCCATCTGGGCCTATGACCTATCGGCCGGGGCCACGTTCATGGTGGCAGCAGCTACTGGAGACACCCGCGGTATCCTTGTGACCGATTGCGCGGTGATCGGCAAAGACATCATCATCGCCAACATCGACGGGGGAGGAACTGGACAGCACTTTGACACCGACCTCTACACCACCGATGTCGCTTCCTGGGAATCAGGACGGTTCGACTTCGATCTCCCAGGAATCAAGAAAACACTGCTACGGGTCACCGTGGTAACCGATGGACTTGATGCTCTGACCTCGATGACGTGCAA
>SDBV01002354.1_pt1 | contig 28217 bp, 33 predicted proteins | sample 2277081 | NCBI WGS metagenome assembly SDBV01 (sample SAMN10402039, study PRJNA504765) | marine sediment metagenome | isolation source: marine sediment core GS10_PC15, 223 cmbsf | place: Arctic Ocean: Southern Knipovich Ridge | collected 2010
TTTTGAAAAACCTTGAAGATCTTGAGCTTGAAAGCAAATCGAGAGTCGTAAACGGAGACGCGTTACACGAGTTGCGCGCGATGGCAAAGAACGGTTTCATATTTGATTTGATTTTTTTGGACCCTCCCTATAGTATTAATGTCATCGAGTTGCGAGAGGTATTTCAAGAGTTAACGAAATGCCTGGGTCCATCGGGGCTCATCGTGTTCGAGTCAGGCGCCGAACTAAGCGAGGCGCCGGTTGAATCACTAAGAGTGATCGACAAAAGAAAGTACGGCATCACTAGGGTCTATTTTTTTAAAAAGAAGACTGAAGTCAGCAGTGCAAGCTAGTTTCGGAGGTTTATGCGAATCGGAGTCTGTCCGGGCAGTTTCGACCCGATAACAAATGGTCATCTTGATATCATTAAAAGAAGCGCTTATATTTATGATAAAGTTATTGTAGGGGTCGCGAAAAACCCATTGAAGAAGACACTTTTCTCGCTTGACGAGCGGTTGTTGATGGTAAACGACTCTCTAGAAAAGCTTGACAAGGTAGAGACGAAAACTTTTGATGGTCTTTTGGTCGATTTCGCCTTTAAGCAACAAGCTAGTGTTATAATCAAGGGCCTAAGAGCTATATCGGACTTTGAGCATGAATTTCAGATGGCTCATCTTAACAAAAAACTTAACGATAAGATCGAAACCGTTTTTTTGATGGCAAGTCATGAGTGTATGTTTTTAAGCTCAAGCGCCGTGAAAGAGATCGCGATGTATGGCGGATCGCTGAGAGGGCTAGTTAGCGAACGGGTAGAAAAAAAGTTGATAGAAAAATTATCGGGTAAATCACAACTGGCTTAAGGAGGTGCGAAATATTGGATATTATGGCATTGATTGATAAAATGGAGGATCTTGTATCTGAAGGAAAAAAGGTTCCCCTGACGTCTTCGGTTATGGTGAACGAGCTAAAGATCTACGATATTATTGATGAGATCAGATCAAGTTTCCCCGACGAGATTAAGCAAGCTCGCTGGATCGTAAAAGAGCGTCAAGAGATGTTGGACGAGGCTGAAAAAGAAGCTGATAAGCTTGTTGACGAAGCTAACCATAGAGCCGAAACAATGGCGGCTGAGACTGAGATCGTAAAGAAAGCCGAGGAGCATGCCGGCAGTATTATGGATAAAGCAACCGCTCACGAAAGAGAGATCAGGCTTGGAGCCGAAGATTATGCTGACGAAATGTTGGCTAACCTTGAGGTCAATCTTGGCAAGCTCTTATCGGCAGTTCAAAGAGGCCGAGATCGCCTCCAAGGCAAGTCAAACGAGAGCGTTAGGTCTTAAGTAATCTTCAATAGCACAACAACGAAGGGCTAATCATTTGCTTAGTCAAATTCTTGCGTTTTTCGTAAGAATTTTTTCATGTTGATAGAGAAAGTGGTTAAATACGGTATATGGCAGATCTAAAATATGAGATAAAGCAAATTCTAGGCCAAGCTGGAGACGAGATAGATTTTTCCGGCTCCATTGACTTGGATTCAGTTATGATCGGTGAGAGAAAAGTCGAATTTAAGGCCCCGGTAGTCGCGGACGGTGTACTTAGAAATGTCGGCCATGGCGTGCTTGCCGAGGGAAGATATCGGACTACTATCGTCAACGAGTGCAGCAGGTGCCTCGATAAGTTCGATCAAGAATTGAGCGGTAGAATTGAGGAACTGTTCGTAATGGATACTTCGAAACAAAGTGATGGAGATAGAGAAGTCTTTCCCATTATAAACAGGACTATAGATCTTGAGCCAGCAGTATACCAGACTATCGTTACGGAGATTCCGTTCAAGCCTTTATGTAAAAATGATTGTGCCGGTATCTGTCCGACCTGCGGTAAGAACCTAAACAAGGAAACACATGATTGCCAAGAAGAGGCAATTGATATTAGAATGTCTAAGTTAAAAGATATGTTTAAGAAAAGTGAGGAGGGTTAACTTTATATGGCGGTACCAAAGAGGAAAACGTCCAGAGCAAAGCATAGAAGCAGAAACGCTCAGTGGAAAGGGTCTTTAAAAGCCCCTCAGCTCGAAGAGTGTCCACAATGTCACGAGATGAAGAAACCACACCATGTATGTCCATCGTGCGGAAATTATAATGGGCGCGAAGTAGTAGAGACGTAAAGAATAGAGATTTGAAAATTGAAATATGATTTGCGGGATCGGAGTAAGAAGACAGAAGTCCTTGTAGCTGCAGAGATTGCTTCGTCAGCCAAGTGAGGTTGCCGGAGATTCTTCGAAGTAACCCAAAATGACCGGGCATCGGTCATTTTGAATATTAGTTACTGTATAAAATCATATTCTTTCACCTTGGGCTTTTTTGTTATTCTGAACTGATTAGTACGGTTGGTCACCTTGGACTTTTGTAAAATGGTAAAAGATTTAAAAACGGGACAAGTAGATATCCGCGCCACAATATAATTTCTCCCAACAAGTACGTAGCTAAAGATCAAAGAACAGTCGGTTTGAAAATATTCTTGTAAGCATTTATAATAAACAACCTGAAGTCCATAGGTGTTAAAAATACGAAACACGGTTTCGTTTTTTTATCTAAAAAATTGTTACCTACCATGTACGGGAGGGTCTGGGTTGGATATAGATGTGACTATAAATGGAGAAAAAGTGTCCATTGCAAGCGGCTCTACTATCGAGGCTATTTTAAAGTCTAAAGAGATCAGACCTGAAATGGTTGCCGTAGAGGTAAATGGTGAACTTGTTCAAAAGGGTAAATACCCTAAGCTGGAACTCTTAAAAGGCGATCAGATGGAGTTTCTTTTCTATATGGCCGGCGGCAGCGTTTAAGAGATTAAAAAAAATGGAAAAGACTTTCAGACTAACGAGATCCCAGGCTGATCTCATGATAGAACAGGCAAAAGATGGTGACCCTCGCGAGGTCTGCGGAATGATAGGCGGGACAGGTTCAGTCGCGTCCAAAGTATTTCCGACCGCAAACGTCGATGAGAGCGATATAACCTACCAGATAGACCCTAAAGAACAGTTCAAGATCATGAAGACCCTAAGAGAGGATAGGCTGGAATTGGTCGCAATCTATCACTCACATCCCGAGACCGAGGCAAAACCCTCATCGACTGATATAAGGCTTGCTTTTTATCCCGACGCGCACTACTTGATAGTCTCTTTGCAAAATAAAGACGACCCTATCATCAGGGCATTTAAGATCATTGGTGGAAACGTTACGGAATCAAGACTTGAGATAGGATCGGATTAAGCGGCCAGATTATCGTTATCGACCTCTACGTTCCTTTCTTCATTTTCAAGAAAACTTAATTGGATATGTTCGCGGGTCTCGTACGAATTTTGGTCGTCATCGATCTCTATGACATTTATCTGTCCACGTTTCTTATCTATGTACCTATAATAATGATCGCCTGCAAAAAGCGTTATAACGGCTCCGATCGCTACGATTATTACCACAAAACTATTTGCCGGCATCAATGTTGTCTCCTTTGAAGTTATTTTTTTATAGCCATGGACGGTAAATAATAAACTCTTTTTTAATAAAGAGATGACTTGAGTCTTTAAGTTGTGAACGGTCTTTTATTGATTGGTAAAAAAAGTTATCATATATCGGTACCGGTTCGTTACTCTTAGGGAGTGTAAGTTGGATTTCGAATTAAAAGGTAGGGTTAAAAAAAGTCTTGTCAAGGCCGACAACGCGCTTACGGAGACGCGAGCACTCTACTCCATGGGACATCTTCCCGGCACGATAAATAGGGCGTATTACGCGATATTTCATAGCGCCGCCGCTGTGTTGTTAAGCCAGCGCATGGAGATCATCAAGCCTTCCGCTATTGTCCCGTTTTTTGATCGGGAAGTAGTTAAAAAGGACTTGATAGAAACCAGTTATCAGAGGATTTTTGTGGATGCCTACGAGTGCTTCCAGATGTCGGAATTTGATATTTACGAAGACGTAAACCAAACCAGAGCGAACAGTATGCTTGATATGTCTCAAGCTTTTTACGGGAGAATGGAGACATACTTGAGAGATAATAGTTGGGTGTGAGACAAAAAACCGTTCGGTTTTTTGAATTGTAAATTGCAAGTTGTAAATTGCAAGTTGTAAATTTTTTAAAAACGAAATAAAAAAAGAAAATAGTTACCTTTTAAGAATAAAATGATTGAAGGCAAAAACCATTCGGTTTTTGAATAGTAAATTGTAAATTTTTTTAAAACGAAATAACAAAAAGAGAAGATTAGTATCTTTTTTAAAAATTTAGTGATTATAGGCAAAATTCTGTTCAAGTTCTGATTTGTGAATAGCAAATCGTAAATTATACGGGGCGTAGCGCAGTTTGGTAGCGCACACGGCTGGGGGTCGTGCGGTCGCTGGTTCGAATCCAGTCGCCCCGACAAAACTTTAAAATAAGTTTTTAAAGTTTCCCCCGTTTTACGTTTTACGGATTTAAAGTTAGTAAGAGGTAAGGCGAAAATATTGTCATTTACTCTTTGGTTCTTGCGCCGATATCAGGGCTTGGCATTTGATTCGCCGTCAGTAGCTTAAAAGCTTGCTGTGATCTATCCGGTTGCGGACTAAACTCCGCGGCTGCATCATCTTTGGTGGTCGAGATATCAAATATTATTTTGTTCTTGAGATTTTTAGCCTCTGCTATAATTTAACCAAACGACCCTTAATTTATGGAAAAAGATAATTCAAGACTCACAGTAGAAGATGCGCTTAAAGCCTCTAAAAAAGAGACAGAGTCATGGCATAAAGCTTATGGCAACTCCGGTGTCGTCTCTCTTTTAAGGGCTATTAACTTTAATCGAAAATTTGTCAAAGCAAGCGGCATAAAAGTATGGGACGATCAGGGTAGGGAGTATCTTGATTTTCTGGGCGGATACAGTACGTTAGCCGTTGGCCATAACCACCCCCGGATCGTCGGAGCGATCGAACAAGTCTTGAGCGAAGCACCCAAGATGATACAGGCGGTGCTGTCTCCTTTTGAAGGGGTGTTAAAAGCAAAGCTCGCGGCGATTACGCCGGGTGATCTAGCGGTTTCCTTTATGTCTAATAGCGGCGCGGAGGCCGTCGAGGGCGCGGTAAAACTCGCAAGAGCTTCTACGGGACGCAAGAAACTGGTCTCTACAGTGAAGGGATTTCACGGAAAGACTATGGGAGCCCTCTCGATAACAGGCAAGCCCTCCTACAGGGAACCTTTTCTACCTGTAGTTCCGGGCTGCGCTTTCATCGAATTCAATGACTCGAAAGCGCTGGAAAAAATATTGGATAAACGAGACGTCGCCGCTTTTTTTGTCGAGCCTATCCAAGGTGAGGCCGGTATTATACTGCCTGACGATGACTATCTAAAAAAAGCAAAGGAGATCTGCGAGCACTACGAAACCCTTTTAGTCGTAGATGAGATCCAGACAGGCATGGGGCGGACGGGTAAGATGTTTGCCAGTGAATGGTACGGTATCACGCCTGATATTATGACACTTGCAAAATCTCTTAGCGGCGGAATGGTGCCGATAGGCGCCTTCATAACTTCTAAAAAGATATGGAACCAGGCTTACGGCGGAATGGGTAAAGCAACGATTCATACATCTACTTTCGGCGGCAATACTCTTGCCTGTGTCGCGGCTATTGAGACTATAAATATTTTACTGGATGAAGACCTGATCGAAAGATCCAGGGTCAGAGGCGAGTATCTGATGAACAAGCTTAAAGCACTGGCTGAAAGTTATGGTATTATTGAGTCTGTGCGTGGACGTGGCTTGCTTGCGGGAGTAGAGTTTAAAAAACCGTTAAGCGGTCTGATAAAAGAGAAGGCGGAAGGCATTTCCGCTACTATGGCCTCTCTCATAGCAGGTGATCTTATTAATAATCACAATATTATTACGGCATTTACTTTGAACAATCCAAATACTATTAGGCTGGCACCGCCGCTTTTAGTTTCTGAACTGGAGATAGACAAGTTGGTCGAATCGCTTGCGAAAAGCTGTGAAAAGAATAGGAGCTTTACGAGGGCGCTTTTATCGACAGCGAGAAATTTGATAAATTGAGGAATAGGTATTGGCTAACGCGGTAACACTATCAAGGCTTGTTCTAATTCCACCGGTCTTTTATTTGATAGTTTATGGAAATAACCTGGTTGCGGCTGCCTTGTTTGGGGTAGCGGCAATAACTGATCTGATAGACGGCTATGTTGCCAGATCTTTTGGTACCGTAAGTGAGTTTGGAAAGATCATCGATCCACTTGTTGACAGAATATTTATATTTTTTATGGTGGTAGCTATATTTATTCGCTTTAATATGCCGCCGCTTTGGGCGTTGATCGTAATGGTGGGAAGAGATGTCGTGCTTCTTATCAATTACTATCTTGTTAAGCGCAAAGGCAAGAAGGTAGAGGTCGTTTTTGCAGGAAAACTGGCGACGGCGATCCTTATGATTAGCTTTTCTTTGATCATTTTAAGGTTTGGTCCGGCGATGATCCTTTTTTACATCGGTTTCGCACTCTACTTATTCGCAGGTTTTATCTATCTGCGTCAGGGGAAAATATTGATAAGAGTTGGAAAAAGCGCCTAAGGGACTTTAACCTCTCATCCACGGATACGACTAATTAATATTGGCCCAGAGGGAGAATAAAATCACGTGAAAGCAGTAGTAATGGCCGGAGGCGAAGGCACCCGGCTTAGACCTTTAACCAGCAATCAGCCTAAACCTATGGTTCCGGTTTTTAATAAGCCGATAATGGAATACACCATAAAGCTTTTAAAAGAGCAGGGGATAACTGACATTATAGTGACTCTCCAGTTTCTGCCGCAGATGATAAAAAACTATTTTGGCGACGGCTCCGACCTTGGAGTTAATCTAAGCTACGCTATAGAGCAGACACCTCTTGGAACTGCGGGAAGCGTAAAAAACGCTGAAGCTTATCTTGATGAGACTTTCATCGTCATCAGTGGAGACGCGTTAACCGATTTTGATCTTCATAAGATAATAGATTTTCATAACAAGAAACATTCGCTGGCCACCATCGCCCTTAAGCGGACCGAGAACCCGCTTGAGTTTGGCGTTGTGATCACCGATGAAGATGGAGCGATAGAGAGATTTTTAGAGAAGCCGACGTGGGGAGAGGTGTTCAGTGACACGATCAATACCGGTATCTACGTCCTTGAGCCTGAAATCTTCGACTATATAGAAACGGATACGATGGTCGATTTCAGTAAGGATGTCTTCCCGCAGGTGCTAAGCGACGGAAAACCTTTGTTTGGTTATATAAGTAAGGGATATTGGTGCGACATCGGTAACTATGAGCAGTATGTCCAGGCCCATCAGGATGTTATGCAGGGAGAGACGAAAATTTTGCCGCCTGGCATAAAGATGCGAGACGACGTCTGGATCGGAGACGGGTCTTATATCCATCCATCCGTTGAGATAAGCGGTCCGGTCGTCGTGGGCCAGAACGTAAGAATAGAGGAAGGCTCCGAGATAAGGGAGCTCTCAGTGATCGGCAATAACGTGATCATCGGACCGGAAGGTCACACACATAGAGCGATCATCTGGGATAACACTTACATTGGCTCTCAATCGAACTTGCATGGGTGTGTTATCGGAAGAAGTTGTGATATTAAACGCGGTGTGCGTGTAGAGCAGAGCGTTGTCATCGGCGATGAATGTGTCATCGGAGAAAACTCGGTCATCAACCATGACGTCAAGATCTATCCCTTTAAAAGTGTCGAAGCCGGAGCCACCATAAATTCCAGTATCATCTGGGAGACAAAAGGGATGAGAAATCTCTTCGGTAAAGAGGGCGTTTCCGGCCTTGTGGGTGTTGACCTGACTCCGGATATGGCCCTCCATCTGGCTATGGCTTACGGATCGTCTTTAAAAAAAGAGAGCGAGGTCATGCTAAGCAGCGATGTCAGTCGCGCCGCTCGTATGATCAAGAGATCCATGATAGCGGGGCTCAATTCTACCGGAGTTAACTGCAGAGACCTGCGAGCCGCGCATGCCTCCATCAACAGGTTCAACACAAAAATCGGCAGAAGCGTAGGCGGGGTCCATATAAGGGTCTCACCTTTTGATCCTAAATCGTTACAGATAAATTTTTATGATTCAGACGGCACGGATATTTCAGAGGGAGATCAAAGAAATATTGAACGCTACTATTATAGGGGCGAGTACAGGCGCGTCTATCATCGTGACATTGGTCGAATAGACTTTCCGGCCAGAAGCCGCGAACACTACGTAGACGGGTTGTTAAAGGCGACCGATGTTAAGATCGTCAAAGAAAGAAACTTTAAGGTGATAGTCGATTATACTTTTGGCAGCGCGTCGCTTGTCATGCCTTCGTTCGTCTCCAACCTCGGATGCGATATTGTGGCCTTGAATGCTTTTAGCGATGAAGAGAGGTTAACGATATCGAGCGAGGAACTGGATATGGCCATGGAAGACCTTACGTCTACGGTCAAGGTTTTCAAGGCTGATCTTGGCGTAATGATGGATAGCGCGGCGGAAAACTCCTATCTTGTTGATGATAAGGGTAGGTTTATCCCTAACGATAAAGCGTTACTTCTTATGATCATGCTTATGTCGAAGCACGAAACTAAAAAGGGGAAAATAGCCGTTCCGATCAATATTTCCAAAAGAGCCGAGGAGATCGCCGGGCAATTCGGCCGCTCGGTTCTTAGGACAAAGATGAACCTGAAATCGATGATGTCGGCGGCTAACAGAAAAGACATTATTTTTGTTGGCGGCGAGGAAGGCGGTTTTATATTTCCAGGGTTCCTTCCGGCAACTGATTCGCTGATGACTTTTTGTAAACTTTTAGAATTGCTGGCAAAAGAAGATAGGCCGCTATCGGCTATCGTCGACGAGATTCCCGATGTCATGCTTACCAGGCAGGATATATTTTGCCCGTGGGAACAGAAAGGTTTGGTCATGAGGAAGTTGATCGAACGGTCAAAAAATAAAAACGCCGAGTTGGTCGATGGCGTCAAAGTCTATAACAGTGATGACTGGGTACTTGTCCTGCCTGATCAGGATGAGCCTTTATTTAAAGTTTACTCCGAAGCTTCGGAAAAGAGCAAAGCTGAGGCTATCGTCGGTAAAGAGATAGAGTTTATAAAGTCGATCTTAAATTAGCTGACATGAGTAAAAACGAAAGCAAAAAAACTATCAAATTTGGAACAGATGGTTGGCGGGGGATTCTTGCAGACGATTTTACCTTCGATAATGTCAAAATAGTAACAAGAGCTATTGGCGAGTACATCAAAAATAATAGTAAACAAGAAAAAATCGTCATCGCTCATGATGCCCGGTTTTTGGGAGAAGAGCTCACTAAGATATCCTCGCTGGAGCTTTCGAAAATGGGAATCACATCGCTTATTTTCGATAGGCCTATGCCAACGCCGATTACTGCATTCGCCATCAAAGAAACAGGCGCCGCCGGCGCGATCATGTTTACCGCCAGTCACAATCCACCGGAGTATCAAGGGATTAAATTTATAGCCGACTACGGCGGACCGGCGAATACTGATATAACCAGATCTATTGAGGGCGCGATAGGTGGTAACGGGCAGTCTGTTAAAGGTGACTATGTAAGCGCCAAAGATATTTCCGTTACCGATGAATACTGGAAACATCTCGGCACTCTGATAGATTTTGATCTTATTAAAAAGGGTGGTCTAAGCGTTATGGTGGACCCTATGTACGGAGCCGGAGCCGGACTTTTAAGCGGCTGGCTTAAGGGTATCTGCAGAGAAGTCAATTCTATCCACGACTATTTCGATCCTAACTTTGGCGGACATAACCCTGACCCTGGCGAAGAAGGCCTAAGCGATCTTATCGCCGACACGATAGCAAGGAAAGCCGACGCGGGTCTTGCGCTGGATGGTGATGGTGACAGGTTTGGCATTATTGATAGTCTGGGCGTCTATCTCTCGCCTAATCAGATCATTAGTCTTTTGGCCCACTATTTATTTTCGAAGAGAGGTTTTAAGGGTAGTGTTGCGCGTACCGTTGCCACCACCCATCTTCTTGATGATATCGCTAACGATCTGGGGGACGGCTCTATTGAGACGCCGGTTGGGTTTAAATGGATCTGTAAAGAGATGCTTGGCGGTGATATCGTCATCGGCGGCGAGGAGAGCGGCGGGTTAAGCATCAAAGGACACATCCCGGAAAAAGACGGTATTCTCGCTTGCCTCCTAGTTCTTGAGATGTTGGCTGAATATAAGAGAGAGCCGTTGTCAAAAATTTTAGAAAATATTCATGATAAATATGGTAAAAGATACGGTATCAGGCTCGATCTACGTCTTAGCGAAGAGCGAAAAAAAGAAGTATTGGATCGATTCACGAACGATCCTCCCGCTGAGATCGAGGGCGTAAGCGTCATGGAAGTCCGCACGGTCGACGGTATAAAGCTTGTCTTGGAAGATGGAGACTGGATACTTATCCGCCCCTCGGGAACGGAGCCCTTGGTCAGGGTTTACATCGAGTCCAAATCGCCGGCGCGTTTTTCTGTTCTGGAAAAATATTCTGAGCTGACTATCAAATAACCCTTAACAAATTTGCCGTTACTGTTATATAATTTAACGTGATAATCATCGGCGTCGTCGTATGTTTCGATTCCGGTTAAGAAGGGGATTTTTTGTCAGGCGTTAAATTGGGTAAGTGGCACTTGTCGCTTGCGGTTGTATTTCTTATTCTGGGGGTTCTGCTCTCTACTTCTTTCTATGCACAAAAAAAATGGGACGTTACCCCGGGTCCACGAAAGACAAAACTGATAGAGTTCATCAAGAGCCAAGACAGACAGCGTGAAAAAATCGAATATGATTTGCGAAAATTAAGGGCAGAGGTCGATGGCTTCCAAAAGAGGGCAGCTACTTCCGAGGGTGAGATGGGAACCTTTGGTAAAGAGATAGATGCCTTAAAAAAATTGGCGGGGCTTACTAAGGTGAGCGGCGAAGGGGTCGAAGTTATTATTAGCGACGCTGAAGACGTTCCCTCGAATAAAGACCCTAACAACTATATCGTTCACGACTATGATCTGCAGATACTCGTCAACGCGCTCTGGCAGGCCGGAGCGGAGGCGATCTCTCTTAACGGGCAAAGATTTGTTTCTACCACCGCGATACGTTGCGCCGGTTCTACGGTAATGGTCAATTCCGAGCCGCTGGGAAGTCCTTACGTGATCGAGGCTATCGGTGACAGGGATGATTTGATCAAGGTACTCGATAAAGACCCGGACGCAAAACAACTTATCCAGACCTACGCGAAAGCTTTTGACATGCCGGTAAATATCAGTAGATTCGAGGAGCTGGAGATTCCCGCTTACGAGGGAAGCCTAAGGTTTGACAATGTTACGGTGGTGGTTGAGTGATACCGATTTTTGGATTGATGGTCGGCATATTGATAGGGATAATGGTAAAGGTGCCGATCTCTCCCTTGATGGGTCGATACTTAGGGATCGCGCTTTTAGCGGCGCTGGACAGTGCCTTTGGCGGCCTGCGGGCCAGTATTGAAAAGAAATTCAATGACCGCTTATTCATCGGTGGTTTTGTTAGCAACACCCTGATGGCTGTTTTCATAGTATATCTGGGTGATAATCTGGGAGTTGAATTATATCTCGCGGCTGTCGTAGCTTTTGGTGTTCGGCTATTTCAAAACCTTGCTCTTATCAGGCGTCATATTTTTCAGGCAAGGCACTGGGAGTAACGCGATCTATGATAGTGAATTTTAGAGATTACGACGTCGCTGGAGAACCGGCTCCTCGTAACGACGATAAAGCTGTCGATATTAAATATTAAATTTAAATAACTAAAGAACGGTAGAGCTTGGAATGAAGCACCTGAGGTGGAAGATATACTGTGGAAGCCATTAAAAAGTTCATAAGAACATCATTTAACAGAAGACAGATAGTCGTTGGCATAATAACTTTTATCCTCGGCTTTGGTCTGGTGACTCAACTTAAAGTCCAGGGAGAATCCAGCCTGAGACTTTCCGATCAGCCGGAGAGCGATCTTACAGAAATAATCTCACAGCAATCGGGTGCGCTTCAGGCGCTAAGATCAGAAACGACAGAGCTCAAAGTCCAGCTCGCGGGCTACCAAGTCTCTTCGGTAGGTAACGCCGCCTTAGTAGGCGACGCTAAAGAGAGTCTTGCCAACATGAGGACGTTACTTGGCCATGTCGCGGTAACGGGACCCGGTCTGGACATCACAATAACAGACGAGAACGGCTATCTTACGGGATTTGACATCAGACAACTTGTAGAGGAGCTTAGATCGTCCGGAGCTCAGGCTATCTCCGTAAACGATGTAAGGGTGGCTGCTGACTCAAGTTTTTTTAGAAAAAAAGGAATAGTCTATCTTGACAATCATGAACTGGATATTCCGTTTGTCATCAAGACTATCGGTAACGCTGATGTTCTGCATCAATCAGTAGTTTTGCCGCGTGGGGTAAAAGATAAGTTGAGCGCCTTTGACGGTGTAGAGTTGCAAATCCAAAAAAGCGAGTCCTTGTATATCCCAGCGGTTGATGAAGTAGTGTTGATATCCGATAACTAACGAACTAACGCTTTGTCTTTACTCACCTTGAATAGCTTGCTCTCCCAGTCTTGCGCCGAAATTTTCCGGGGTGACATCATTTTCGTCTAAGCCCGCCATATCAAGGATACGCTCTTTTTCAGCCGGAAAGGTGAGAAGTTCTGTATTAAGCTCAAGGGTCACGTCGACCTTTTTAAGTAAGTCGTTAAGTTTTGATTTAAGCAGCTTGCCAATCCTTGCTATGGCGATCTGGGCTTCGTTTGTCTTAGTCTCCGGAAAGATTATGCAGAAACGGTCGTCATCCCAACGGCCGACGTCATCTACAAGTCTTACGTTTTCCTTTAAAGAAAATGCCAGGTTTTCCATGATCTTCTTTCTGGAAAGATCATCTATAAATATACTCTGTTTATTGCTGATATCGACTAGGGCCAGAGAGAACTCCCGTTGGTAGCGACCATGGTTCTCGATGTTTTTCTGTATTATCTGGATCGAATAAGCTTTGTTATAAACGTTTGTCTGAGCATCAAGGAGATCTTCGTTTCCGAATTTAAGTATCATATACTTCATGCGGTGGGCAAGCTCGCCTCCGACTATCCCCACTAGTCCAAAAATAGCCGCTCTTGCCAGGATGACCTCAGGAATAAATGTGGACATAGCTTCGTCTTGAATATAAAATTTGGCTACTATAAATAAAAGAGCGGAAACCAGCGCGGCGAGGAACCCGGCTTTTCTTCCGTAATGCAATGCGAAAAATAAGACCGGCCCGAACATTGCCTGGCCGATAATTTCGACATAATCAGCTTGGTTTAAATAAGATGCTAAAATCGTAGCAAGGATAACCGATAGTCCAAGACTTATAAATAATGCTTCAAATTTTCTATAATTCATTTTCCTCCAAATACTTTTACCGCTAGAATCATAATCGGAATAAATTTGGAAAAAGTTAAATGATTTTATAAGTAAATCTTTCGGTTTTCTAATGTTTGCTTCAGCTCTGCTGGGGTATTTATTTAAGGCTTGCTAATTAATAATTGATCAAATGGATTTTTCAACAGTTAGGCAGTGACGATGATTGTTAGACTAATAGTCCTCTTTCTATGTTTTGCGCTAGCGCAGCCGGCCGCCGTTGCAAAGGCCGAAGCTCAGCCTGTCGTCGATTCCGCCTCTTTGATCCTGATCGACGCAAGGAGCGGCGATGTCCTTTTTGAGAGGAACGCTGACGAAAGAAGGCAAGTAGCCAGCACTACGAAGATCATGACAGCGCTACTGGTGCTGGAAAAGCTAGGCATTAGTGAATCGGTCGCCATTAGTGCTAACGCAGCCGGTACTAGCAGCAGCAAGATCAAGTATGACGAAGGTGAGAGCCGGTCGGCCGAAGAGATGTTGTATTCACTGATGCTTCTTTCGGCAAACAATGTAGCGACTGCCTTTGCGGAAAAGATAGGAGGAACGGAAGAATCGTTTGTCGGGATGATGAATCTAAAGGCAGCTCAAATAGGCGCCGTTAACAGTGTTTTCGCAAATCCCCACGGTCTTCCCTCAAACGCCCCCCAGTATTCGACGGCAAGAGACCTATCTTTGATAACAAAAAAAGCGATGAGGCATCCTATCTTTAGGCAGGTGGTCAGCGCTAAAGACTATGATTTCGAGGTTGTCGGCGGACCTTTGAAAAGAATGGAGAACTCTAATAAGCTCCTTCTCGAATACTCTAAGGCTACCGGGGTCAAGACCGGATATACTTTTCAATCGGGGTATTGTCTTGTCGGTTCGGCAAAAAAAGGCGGACTATCACTTATTGCTGTCGTGCTCGGGAGCCAGTCTAGAGAGCAGACCTTTGAAGAGTCTAAAAGGCTGTTTGATTATGGTTTCGCTAATTTTTCGTATAGACATCTTATTGTAAAAGATAAGTCATATGACCAGGTAGCGGTCGAGGGAGCACGAGAAAGATTAGAACTGGTGGCGGATAAAGACACCTCGCTTCTCATAAATGACGCCCGCGGGACGATAACATATAAGACAGATGTTTTAAAAGGCATATCGCTTCCGGTAAAAAAGGGAGACGTATTAGGGGAACTTATAGTTAAAAAGGGCGGTCTTGAAATAGCCAGATCAAAACTGGTTTCAAATCGAGATCTAAAGGAAAAAAAAGAGGCGGTCAAAGAAAGTTTTTTTTCATCTGTTGTTCGTTGGTTTTTAAGTCTATTCGTTGTCGACTAGATATGGAGACTTAATAAAAACGGTGAGGCCGATAATTATGGCCGCTTTAAAATGTATTTTGCATGAAAGTATGGTAAATTAAATCATAATAGCTTAGTAAGTAGGGAAGAGGTGAGTAAATTGTCGAATGACGAATTAATTTTGACAGAGTTGTCGGAAAAAGACGATGCGCAGATCCGTGAGATATTAGATAAACTCTATAAGGAAGAGCAAGAATATTCATATAAAAGACGTCTTCTCCATGCGAAAATAGATATCTTAAGAGCTGAGCTCACAGCTAGGCTGAAAGAAAAAAGAGAGCAGGGTAAAAGCCTGATATCGGCCAAAGATATTGAAAAACTATCTGAGATATTAGCAAAAGAGACACCTAAGATCGACGTTTGATCCTGCAGACATTCTTGATTGCTTTTTTTTATATTTCAAAGTAAACTGTCAAGGTAAGGTTTACACTTATCTTGATCATTTCTGTTCTTGACCAACCGATTCCCGAGGGGGTAAACGTGAGTGAGTCCGCGATACATAAATCTATTCGTAAATTGATCGAAGATATGGGTAGCGATATCATTGAAGAGAGAGCTGTGAATTACATCATTCGAGAAATTCATAACGGGCGGAGCCTATCTTCTGTTTTGAATGATTCATATATCAAGAATCGTCTGGATGAGGAAAAAATGGGTCATGTTTTAGAAAACGAAGAAGTTGTAAAAGCTGTAGAAGAAGAGATAAACGCGGCTTTCAAAAATAAGGATTTTAAATTTACGGATGAGTGATGATGAAGTGTGATAATTGCCAGGCGGATAATAAGCCGGGAGCGACTACTTGCTTCGAGTGTGGGGCTGAGCTTCAGTACAAGGGACGCTTAGATGAAACGATCACATTTAAACTTGGAGAGCACCTTGAGGACGACAAATCCGTTGATGTCAGTCAAGTGGTCGCCGAGGGGCCTGTTTTAGTCATTATCCGAGGCAGGAATATGGGTTCTTCTTATCCTCTTGGAGCCGGAGAAATCTCTATCGGCAGAGATCCAAAGAGTAATATATTTTTGGACGACATTACGGTATCGAGAAAACACGCAACGATCGAGACCGGCGAAGAAGGTTCGATCATCGTCGATGCCGGTAGCTTAAATGGTACATATGTCAATAGAGAGCAGATAGACAAAGAGAGCTTGAACGATAGAGACGAAGTACAGATCGGAAAATTTAAACTCGTTTTTCTATCTGAAAGCTGATCTACAAAAAAGAGAGATCTGATGAAAAATAGCTCGAAAAAATATTATCCGATAGGCCAAGTTGTAAATCAGCTAAAGAGTGACTATCCGTCGCTCTCGATCAGCAAAGTAAGATACTTGGAAGACGAGGGATTAGTTGAGCCAAGCAGGACAAAGGGCGGCTACAGACAATTCAGCGACGAAGATATTCTAAGGCTTGAAGAGATACTAAAACTTCAGAAAGATTACTTTCTTCCCCTTCAGGTAATCAAAGAGAAGATGAAGACATGGGATGCTAAGAAAGCGGCAACGAAGTTCAGGTTGGAAATCGAGGCTGAAACTAAGGCCGAAAAGGGAAAAAAGAGTAAGGCATTCTCAAGTGAAGAGGTGATCATGGAGACCAAGATCACCTCCGAGCAGCTAAAAGGTCTTCAGACGTATGGCCTTGTATCAGCAAAGAAAGCTGATGACGGCAAGGTCTATAGTAACAACGATGTATCGGTCATGAAGGTCTTTTATGAGTTATCAAGATATGGCATAGAACCTCGCCACTTAAGAATATATGAAAACCTTGCCAGTAAGGAAGTAATGTTGTTCGAGCAGATAATCTCACCCCAGATGAGGGGTAGGGGGAAAGAGTCAAAAAAGAAGGTCGCCAGCGATATAAGTGGCCTTAGCGAACTGGCCGAACGACTACAACGACTACTGCGTAGCAAAACCTTAGAAAATAGCAAGATAAGCTGAGAGAAAATAGGAGGCAGATGTCCGAGTCTTCGCCAGATAAGACAACTCGCCACTCGAAATCAAGTGAGATTGAGTTTTCGCATCCAAGCGAACGCGAGTGCGCAAAGATCTTAGATTTTTATAGAATTCCCTGGGAGTATGAACCGACGACCTTTCCAATAGAGTGGGACAAGAAGGGCAACGTCATTCAAAGTTTCTCGCCCGATTTTTTTCTGCCGGATCAAAACCTCTTCATCGAGCTTACAACGATGAGTCAGAAATTGGTCACAAAGAAGAATCGCAAGGTGAGACGTCTAAGGGAGATATATCCGCACGTCAACATAAAGATCTTTTATCAAAGGGATTTCAAGAGTTTATTGCAAAAATACGGATTTCGACCAAAGATCGAGAATAAAGATGATTGATCTACATAATGATATAGATAAAATTCTAATAACTGAAGATGAGATAAGAGAGAAGACCAGGGTACTGGGTAGAGCCATTTCAAAAGATTACAGCAATAAAGATCTTGTGATGATCAGCATTTTAAAGGGAGGTCTTATTTTCTTGGCCGACCTTTTAAGAGAGGTAACGATTCCCGCCAAGACAGACTTTATGGCAATAACCAGCTATGGAATCGATACCGAGAGCGCCGGCATTGTTCAATTAATAAAGGATCTTAGCAATCCGATTCTGGGGAAAGAAGTCTTGATAGTCGAGGATATAATCGATACCGGGCTTACTCTTAACTACCTCATTCAAACGTTAAAAGCGAGGCAGCCGCTTAATATCAAGATCTGTACCCTTATGGATAAGTCGGTAAGAAGGATTGTGGATATGCCAATCGCCTACAAGGGTTTCGATGTGCCGGATCAGTTTGTCGTCGGCTATGGTCTGGATTATGCTCAAAAATATAGAAACCTGCCTTATATAGGTGTTTTAAAAAAAGAAATATATCATTAGTCAAACGGGAGGCGTTGATGCGGGAATTAAGAGATATAATTAGAGATGTGCCTAATTTCCCTAAAGAGGGGATCGTTTTTAAAGACATCACCCCGCTCCTTAAAGACCCTACGGCTTTCGCCAAGATCATCGATGTTATAAGTGAAAAATATGATGGCAGCGGAGTAGACTTGGTCATCGGCGCGGAAGCAAGAGGTTTTATACTGGGAGCGGCAGTAGCGTATAGATTAAAAGCCGGGTTCATTCCGGCTAGAAAGCCGGGGAAATTACCACATACGGTAGCAAAAGCGGAATATGAACTGGAGTACGGCATCGACTCGCTAGAGGTCCACGAGGACGCGATAACAAAACATCAAAAAGTTTTAATCGTCGATGACGTTTTGGCGACAGGCGGAACCGCTAGAGCAAAGGCGGAATTAGTAGAGCAACTAGGGGGAACGGTCGTGGGTATCGCCTTCCTAATCGAGCTCGCTTTCCTCGGTGGACGCAGTAAGCTTGGTGACTTTGATATCTTTTCCCTGATAACATATGAGTAATTAAAACTATTTGAAAGTAGATCATGGTAGGTAACGAAAGAAATGATGAAATAAATATAGCGAAGGTCTTGCCCTGGGTTATCTTGGTTTTTCTGATCGTTTTCATGTCTTATCTGTGGCCGGACGCGGGGGACTTAAAAAAAGCGACGAACGCATCTTCAGAGTCTACGGAGACAGCCACGGCAGAAACCGTTTCTGGCGACGAAGAAGTAGGAAAACGAGCTGAGATACTTGATCTTATCAATTTTCGCAGTGAACCCAGCGAGGCCATGAGCGCGAAAATCGGAACCGTAAATAAGGGTGAGAGTTTCAAGATCATCGAAGAACAGGAAAATTGGTTAAAGATCGAAAAGGAAGACGGAGTTACCGGCTACATAACAACCGATCCAAAATATGTAAGTATCGTAAGCGAGTAGGAAAATGAAGAGTTTCGGGAAGGCTGAGGATTATTATAGGGCTAGGGTTCAATCGATAACGATTGATGAAACACCATCAATAGATTGGCAAGACGATGTGCTCTACAAGGAACAGACGCTCCCGGTGGTCGAGTCAAAAACGGCTTTTCTTGTTCAGGTCGTAAGGTTGGATGACCACAGAGTCATAGATATGAAGAAATTTCGCGACCAAAATGAAGCCGAGGAATACAAGGGTTTCATCCGCTCTCTTTTGGAAGATCTCACAAAGAATCAATTCGAAGAAAAATTTTCCGATAAAGTTGATTAAGCCGCTGACCCATTTGGATACATAGAATAGGGACGAGTGAAGAGTCGCAAGGCTTGGGTCTGGAGGAAGTGAAACACCTCTGTGGTGGGTGGCGATCAAAATGACGAAAACTAAAATGGTAACAATTTAGGTTTTCGAAAATTTATAATCACCGGATTTGCCCTCAATCATCAGCTCAAGACCTCAGGCTCTAAAACAGTTGATTAACGATTATGATTGAGAGCGAAGAGCTTCAGTTGAAGAGTTATGCCGGAAGTTCAATAACTTTTTTTGAATCTTGTCCGCACTCCAGACTTTAGGTTAATCACTTTAGGCTATGTACTTACGGAGGTGGCAGCATGAAGATCGGATTGATAGCGCCAATATGGTACCCGATTCCTCCTGTCGGATATGGCGGGATCGAACTAATAGTAAGCCTTTTAGCGGATCAGTTGGTCGATGACGGCCATGACGTTACGCTTTTCGCCTCAGGGGATTCAAAGACTAAAGCAAAGCTTGTCTCCTCTTTTGAGATTGCCCCAAGCGAGCAGATAGGACAAGTATATCCTGACCTCGTTCACGTCGTTGAAGCTTACCTTCATGCAGGGGAATTTGACATAATTAACGACCACAGCGGGAGTATCGGGCCATCGCTGGGGGCTTTCTCTGATACGCCGGTGCTTCATACTCTTCACGGACCGGCGACAAAAGAGTCAAAAAGACTTTATGAGCTACTCAGTCCGAAGATTTATTTTAACTCTATCAGTGATTACCAGCGCACGTGTTTCGGAGACATAAACATTATCTCGACAATATATAACGCTATTGATCTTGGACAATATTCATACTCGGATAAAAAAGGAGATTACTTACTTTTTGTGGGTCGGATGAATCCTGAAAAAGGCGCTCACCTGGCCGTAGAAGTGGCAAACCGTTTAAACGAGAAGCTAGTATTGGTCACCAAGATGGTCGAGCCTCCTGAGATCGAATATTTTGAGAAGCAAGTGAAACCGCTGATTGGAGATAATACAAAAGTTCTGGGCCAGATAGATGTCCCTACAAAGGTAGAGCTCTATAAGAACGCGAAGTGTACCTTGTTCCCGATCGAGTGGCCCGAACCTTTTGGTTTGGTGATGATCGAGTCGATGGCAACGGGTACGCCTGTGATAGCGTTCGAAAACGGCGCCGTAACTGAGGTCATGAACAATGGCGAGAACGGCTTCATTGTCCACTCTATAGAACAGATGATAGAAAAGGTCCCATTTGTTCACGAGATCGAGCCATCGGAATGCCGCCGGTATGTTGAGGATAAGTTTTCAGTAAATACGATGGTTGGAGCTTACGAAAAGACATATGAAAAGATAATAGATCATAAGGCACAGAAAAAAATCATCAGGAAAGCTGTCTAGATCATTTTTTGGGAATGTCACTCAAAAATAAACCGCGGTTATATTTTCCATCTCTTCGGAGTTCTCTTTCGGCTCTTAATATTACATCTTCGGCGCTGTCATCATCGCTTAAGGTGGCGATACCGATATTAAAGCTGACTTTTTTGAATCCGGCCCGTTCCATGTAATCCCGAACAATCTCGGTCACCCGTCTACTGGCCTTTTTTGCTTCTTCGGAATCGGTCTGAGGGAGTATTAAAGTCAGTTCGTTACCCGCCCTGGTACAGCTGTCAATATTTCTCATCTTCGTCTTAAGGATTCCGGCAACGGATCTCAGACAATAAGTGGTCGTAGCCGGACCGAAGTTTTCCGTTGTGTTTGATAATACGTTTACCTTGATCTTTAACATGGACATATTTGAGGCCACAGACATCTTGTCGATCTTTTTCTCAACTAATTGTGTGTATAGCTCTATTGCCATCAGTTAAATCCGATCCGTGTCGTATATATAGCTTATTTCCCTAAAATTTAAGCTTACAAACAAAAGTCGAATAGTTACGATTTCTTGAAGACGATAATATTGACCGGTGACCTCATCTATTTATTGGGGCATGGTCGAAGTGGTTGGGCTTGGCCCTACTTTTATTATCTCGTTTCTTGGAAGGTAGACGCTCTCTATCTCTTCTTCTAAGTGTGTATTTTTTCCTATTCTTACCATGCGCGTGACCTTCATAGATCGTCCGGCTATACCTTTTTGAGCGATTATCTTTACTCCGGCGGGTAGTGAATTATCAGCCTCTAATACGATCTTGTATGGTACGAAGTCGCTTATATCTGGTTTTGAGAAAGCGTTTATCCTTCCATGGTCGGGACCGTACAGTCTTATCGTCAAGCTGTCATCATTTACTTCGGATCTTACCAGGATATGACCATCGGTATCATTTTGGAATCTGAGATCGAATATGCCTTCGGCGACCCCGGCGTCTAGCCCTGTCGGATAAGCGGCGATATAGTTTGAATGGATCCTTCTTTCGATCGTCGGAAGCCCGGCAGCCATGTAAGCGTTATAGAGTGTCGTCGCGACTTGGCAGATGCCGCCGCCAATGCCTTGGACAAGCTCTCCGTTCTCGATAACGATCGCGTCCTTGTATCCAAAAACGGCTGTAACCGGGCCCACCGACCCGATAAACGAGAAGATTTCAGTCGGAGGGATATAAATATTATCGATCTTCCTCGACGCGACCGCGATATTTTCGTTTCGAGATCTTTGGCGTGGATCGAATTTAGTCGTGAACTCGCCGAGCAATTTTTCGATTCCCAGAGATCGGATATCGCTCTTTGTTTTCTCGGGGTCCATCGTCTCAACTTTTAAAGCGACCTTCTTTTTTCCTTTGGACAGACTTGTCTTGATGCGATTGATGCTGGCCGAAACATCTACTTTAACACCTCTTTGACCTTGATCAATCCTTATCCGGTCTCTATTTATCAAGAGAACCGCGTCTACGGGCGGTCTATCGATAACGTCGGCAATAGTATTCAGCTTTTTCTTTAAGCTTTTCTCGTTCACTTTCATTTCGATCAAAATGTTCTCGTTTTGAAATCTGAGCGAGGTGACCTTTGTCAGGTTTTGAAGAACACTGTCGCTTCGCCCGATCAAAAAGGCTTTCCTTGCGGAGTCTTCGTAATCAATGTCCGCTCCGTAATCGCTTAAGTCCAGCTCTTCACTGAAATCATCAAAATTAAGGGTTACATGCTTGGGTGTCGGGGGAAGGTCTTTTATTTTGGTGATAGCTTCTTTCGTAGAAAAGCCGCCTACGTCAATACCGTTGATGCTGATCCCGGCAAATATCCTGTCTTGATAGGAAACAGCATGCCAGATCACGGTAGTGAACAGCGATATTAAAGTAATTGTTGCGACGATTGTTAATATACGTTTCATAGGATACTTCAACTATTGTTATATTGTTATTTTACTATCCTATCGTCACTTTTGGAAACAGTATTAACTTTTAACGAATAAGGCCGATAAAGAAGTGATGAAGCTAGTTCTTTCCAGGACCCCTCCGAGGACAGGACTAGCTTTATTTTTTTAAAACTCAGTTGTTCCCGTGAAATTAAAATTATCCAATTTAAGCGCCGGTGTAAAAGTTGCCCCTAAAAAGGAATCTGAGAGCCGGCCCTTTGAAGAGACTGCCGTGACAGCTCTTAGAGCATCGAGAATGCTTTGTGTAAATCGAAGATTCTTAAGTCCGCAGACTATTTTTCCGTTTTCGATCAGGAATGTCCCATCTCTTGTCATCCCCGTAAAAACTGTCTTTAGAGGGTCTTCAAGATTGGTGTAGTGAAAGCGGCTTACCAAGATCCCTTTTCCGGTCGACTTTATCATCTCTTCTTGAGTTGTGCTTCCGGGTTCAACGACCAGGTTAAGCGGTAGAGGTCCGATGGAGCTTCCTGCTGGAAGGGCATGGCCGGTAGACGACAGACCTTCTTTGTTTGCCGTATAGGAGTCGTATGCGATAGCAGCCGCTTTTCCTTCATCAAAGAAGTTTAACGCTTTTTTTGGCACGGCTTCGAAATCAAAGGGTAGTCCCATGGTTCGATCATCGTTGGCATCATCACGTATAGTCACGAGATCGCTTATTAGCTTCTTTCCCATCTTGTCGACCATAAAGCTTCTTTTCTCCTGAACCGAAAGTGCTCCAAGTCCCGCGTATGCTAGAAAACCGATCATGTCAGCGACTGCCGGAGGCTCTAGTATGACCGTATATTTGCCCGGTTCAACAGATTTCGGACGGGAACTGGAAAGTGCTTTTTCAATCGCCTCGTCAATCAGCCTCTCAATATTTAGTGATTCTATTTCTTGCGCGAAATAATCGGCATATCCGGAGCTATCATCACCCATGATTACAGCGTTTACATGTACTTCTCCCAGCCCCCCGGATGCCCTGGACCCGAGCGAGTTAGCGACAACGACTTCTGAGTTAGTGATACTAATTGAGCCGGCGGCTGATAGCCCCTTCTTTTTAGATCTTTCGATAATCTTTTTAACGATCTCGGCCCGCCAGTCCGGCGTCGCTTTACTATCCATATCTATACTGGACACCGCACAATCGATAGGCGCTGACTTCGGCAGTGACTCAAAGTGCGGGTCCTCGGGCGAAAGCCTCGCGTTGTTTTCTGAAGTATTGACAATGCGCTCAGCGCTTCCTTCGTCCATTATGTTAGAAGTTGACATCCCTATCTTTTTTCCGATTATGGACCTCATTGATATAGTGGTGTTGACCTCGGCCACGTTTTGATGTATTTCCTCGTTGGAAAATCGAGTCAGGGCCGAATTTTCGCTATATACCAGAACCTCAGTCTGGTCGGCGCTTGCTCTTTTAAGGACTTTCTCGGCGTAGACGTTCAAATCCTGTCTGTCGGTCATCTTCCTATCCCTACCTTTACGTTCAAGAACCGGGAAGGAGACGTGCCGTGCGCGACGTGGGCTACTTGCATGGGTTCGCCTTTGCCGCAATTCGGAGTACCCCAGACCGACCAATGGCTTTCGTTGCAGATGGCGTCACACGAGTTCCAAAATTCGGGAGTCAATCCGGTGTAGTTCGGGCTTCTATACATCTTCTTTCTTTCCCCGCCGCTGATCTCCCAGGCGATCTCAGTCGCGAACTGGAAATTCAGTCGTTTGTCATCGATGCTCCAGCTTTTATTTGTCTCCATATAGATGCCGTCGTCAGTGTCGGCGATAAGGTCGTCAAAACTCCAAGCTCCCGGAAGAAGGTTGATATTGGTCATTCTTATAATTGGCGTCCTGTTCCAACCGTCTGCCCTCATCGTTGAGTTGCTCTCTCTTTTAAGGACGCCCGCTGTCTCTCTTGACGTGAGAAGACCGGTAAGAATTCCATCGGTTATTATATCCGTCCGCTGGGCAGGCACGCCTTCATCGTCGAAACCGAAAGTCCCAAGAGCACCTGGGATGGTGGCGTCGGCGGTCACATTTACGATGGGTGAGCCATATTTTAAGCTGCCCACGTCGTCGGTAGAGATAAAGCTGGTTCCGGCGAAGCTTGCTTCCATTCCCAATATACGGTCCAGCTCGACAGGGTGCCCGATAGACTCGTGGACTTGCAGGGCAAGCTGGCTACTGTCAAGTATTAGCGAGGTCTCCTTGGTAGGGCATATCTCGGCGGAAAGTAGCGCTACGGCTTCATCGCGTACCCTGTTGGCGTTACCGGATAGGTCCATTTCCAAGATCGATTCATAGCCCCGACACTGGGCCTGTCCGCCCATGGAGTTCGGGTAGGAGCGACGCTCCATCTCTTTTCCGTCGGTTGCTGTAGCGCTGATGCCGCCACCGCTCTCGATTATCTCCTGAGATGTATACGACCCTTCCGTTGAGGCAAAGTACGTCTTTTTCTTAAGGAAATATAGGCTTGAGGAAGCGACGACGACCCGGTCATCTTGGCGTAATTTTTCATCGGCATCGAATAACAGTTCAAGCTTTTCCTCGTCGGATACGTTAAACGGGTCTATCTCGATTGGGGTTCTGTAAACTGAAGTCGTTGCTTTTAGCGGTGTTAGTTTTACTTGTTTATTTTGGACCGTGGCGCTTGCTTTAGCTATGGTTACCGCCGCGGCGGCTATCTTTTCGATCTCTGTTGGAGTGAGAATATTGCTTGACGCGAAACCCCACGAACCGCCGGCAATAACTCTTATCCCAAAGCCCGTATCAAACCTATGGCTGATTTTTTCCAATTTGCCGTTTTTTACGGCAATACTTTCTGACACGGTCTCGACGATACGGATATCCGCGTAGGTCGCGCCGGTTGATATTGCTTGATTAAGAGCTTTATCTAAGAGGTCTTTCATGCCATCCCCCAATTATAAATGGTCGCTAAGAACGTTAACAATCTTTCATTGTTTTGTAAACTTATATTATTGGTATTTATATATCTATATGCTAAGATGAAAAACTGATAACGCGACGCGGGGTGGAGCAGTCTGGTAGCTCGTTGGGCTCATAACCCAAAGGTCATAGGTTCAAATCCTATCCCCGCTACAAAAGAAAAATGGCTGCTTGCGGCCATTTTTTTTATTTGACCCCAGTTAAACGGGTACATTATGCGTAAGAGGCTTCGGTTTTATTTTCATTTTTAGAGGCCTCTGCTAACAGAATTTTCTCCGAAGAGAGTTTTATCAAATCTTTGTCCAGATAAATTGTAGGTGTCCGGCATTAGATGGCCGTACCTATCAATTGTGGTCAGGATCCATGCATGATCTAACTGACTTTATATCTCTTTCTTATATATGATACTCGGCACTACATCATCAAGCGTTTAACTTATCACCAGATCGCATAGATTTCAAATAATGCCATCTACCTCCATGCCTTTAACGTGGGCTTATTGGCTTTAGACGAATTGCTTAATCCGGGGATCAAGGCTTAAAGTTAGGTGTCCAATTGTGCGGTCTGCTCATTTTTTGGACATCTTGTCAGGAGGTAAGTAGGGCTAAGGGGACGATCTTCGAACTTTATTGATCAACAATCAGCATATTTCCATGCTACCGAACATCTGCGCCTACGCTGACAAACCCGGTAGGCGTCCGGTACAGCGCCTTGTTATGCGTATTTTGATTAACATCTTCACAACCAGGAATAACCTAAGCCTCTGTCAGATGTTTCAATTATGACTGCGCCTTATTGTAGATCGCGGGAATTTGACCCTTCCACTTGTTCCATGTGTCAGTTTCTATTATCAGATCAGCCATGAAGCTGCCTACATTAATTCTACTGGTACTTACCCGCATCAAATACTGCACTTCTAATTGGTGAAGAATGTACATCGTACTCGCTTACCTCACCTTCATCAATCAAAGTATCGGGACGAATCGCGGCCCACTCGATCACTTCGTCGTTTTGACCAACCTCGGTGCGCAGATAATCCGCAGCCTTCTCGTTGTCGACGTGCGGAGGCAACAGTAGACGAACAAGCCAGATAACGCACTTGTGCCCTAACGAAATTCGCTCAGATAGATCGCGGTTGCTGTTGCAACTGTAAAAGATAGCTTTTTTCTTTAATGAAGTAGAGTCGCCGGAGTTTAAGCCTTCGGATATACAACCTGAATTTCCAAAACCCTATAAATGCGTTACCCCACGCTCAAGAGCTCATATTTAAAATTCCCAGGTAGCTTTAGTGAAAATTTAAGACAACAGCCTGTTTATCGATATACGATAAGTAAAACGATGTTGAGATAATAGGATGAAAAAACAATCGGATGATTTATAAAACCTGGTATTCTTAGATAAATGGTAAAATCTATAAACTTCGTCTATTGATTAGAAAGACCGATAAAATATAATTGGTTGTAAAATCAACTAATTTTATTGTCAGCTATATGGTATTTTGGATCCTCTAAAATGTTAACCTCAACCATACCTTTTGCGTTGTTCAGCAAATCAAGACAGTCGCTACTAAGATGTCGCAAATGTAAACGCTTACCTGATCGGTCATACCTAAAAGCAAGTGCATCAATAGCCTCTAGAGCCGAATGATCGACCACGCGAGAATGACGAAATTCCAACACCACGTCATCGGGGTCATCTTTTGGAGAAAACAAGCTACTAAACTCAGCTATGGAACCAAAAAATAACGAGCCTTCAAGTTCATACACTTTCCAGCCTTTATCGTCGATATAAGTTTTTACGTTGATATGTTTTGCCTGCTCCCATGCAAAAACAAGAGCTGCAATAATTACACCGATTATAACGGCAATCGCCAAGTCAGCAAGAATGGTAACAATCGTCACCGCAACCATTATAACCGCGTCAGATCGCGGAATCTTGTTCAATGCCTGCAAGCTAGCCCACTCAAAGGTCTTTTCTGCAACAACAAACATTACACCAATCAACGCAGCCAAAGGAACACGTTCAATCAATGTTGATGCAAAAAGAATAAAGAAAAGCAGTGAAAGAGCTGCTGTAATTCCAGATAATCGCTTAAATGCTTTATTGCTAACATTGATCATGCTTTGACCGATCATGCCGCAACCACCCATACCACCAAATAAACCAGTGACAAAATTTGCAACTCCCTGCGCCATGGATTCTCGATTAGGCCGCCCCCTGGTATCAGTCATTGCGTCAACCAAATTGAGTGTCAATAATGATTCAATAAGACCAATGGCAGCAAGAATAAGAGAGTAAGGGAAAATTATCTTTAAAGTCTCCCAATTGAGTGGAATGTTGGGCAAATGAAATTTAGGCAAGCCTCCTGCTATTGAGCCCAAATCACCAACAGTCTTTGAGTCGATATTAAATATTGCAACGGAGACTGATATCGTCACAATGGCAACTAGTGTCGCCGGTATTGCCTTTGTAAACCTTGGCAAAAAATAAATAATCATCATAGTTAGCACAACTAAACCCAGCATAATATAAAGTTGCGGTCCAAATAACCATATATGAGCACCTCCTGGGCCCACGACTTTAAAATGATCGAGTTGTGCTACAAATATTACAATAGCTAAACCATTCACAAAACCGAGCATTACTGGGTGCGGTACTATTCGGATAAACTTCCCAAGCTTTAATACTGCGAAAACAATCTGCAAAAGACCCATTAATAGTACTGCGGCAAAAAGATACTCTACGCCGTGTTGCACTACCAGTGAAACCGAAACAACCGCCAATGCGCCGGTTGCGCCTGATATCATTCCGGGACGCCCACCAAAAACCGAGGTAATTAACGCCACAATAAATGCTGTATATAAACCAGTCAGCGGTGTAACGTGTGCGATTATAGCAAAAGCAATAGCTTCTGGAACAAGTGCAAGCGCTACGGTTAAGCCGCTCAGTATATTTATCTTAATTTCCTGCGTTTTAATTTTTTCTCCTTTAAGAACAAGCAAAATAAAGCAATCGAAATTGCCACAAGCAAAATTATTCTACTT
>SDBV01002355.1_pt1 | contig 28192 bp, 9 predicted proteins | sample 2277081 | NCBI WGS metagenome assembly SDBV01 (sample SAMN10402039, study PRJNA504765) | marine sediment metagenome | isolation source: marine sediment core GS10_PC15, 223 cmbsf | place: Arctic Ocean: Southern Knipovich Ridge | collected 2010
CTAATCAAATCCCAAATCCCAATGACTAAACTCCGAAACACCTAATATTAGACATTTGGTATTGTGTATTGGTCATTTTTTAGGTCAATTAGGTCAATTAGAAATTAGGTCAATTAATTTTATTGTTAAATCTATATTTAATTTGGTTTTCATAAGATTAAATAATATAAATATTGCTAAATGATAAAAAATATAATTCATACAAATTTACAAATATTTTTTAATTTTACACTTAAAATAAAAATATTTTTTGTAATTTTGTTTTTTTAATAAAATTTTAAAATTATTGAATTATGAAAAAAACAGTTTTTTGTTCAGTTATTTTACTTGCTATTGCGTTAGCAGGTGTTGTATATGCCCAGCAAAAGAAAGCAGCAATTTCTTTTGATAATGAAAGCCATAATTTTGGTGAGTTCAAAGAAGAAAAAGGGGTTGCTTCCCATAAGTTTATGTTTACCAATACAGGTGGCGAACCGTTAATAATTAATAAAGTAAAAGCTTCCTGTGGCTGCACAGCTACTGATTATACAAAAAGTCCTGTTCCTCCCGGTGGTAAAGGATTTGTAAAAGCTTCTTATAACCCAAGAAACAGACCCGGAAAATTTAATAAATCTATTACTGTTACTTCAAATGCCGAAACGCCTACTAAGCTATTGAGAATAAGCGGAGTTGTAATCCCAAGAGTTAAAACTATAGAAGACCACTACCCGAGGAAAATGGACGGTTTAAGATTAAAATCAAATCAGATTGCTTTTACTAAAATAAAAAATACCCAGGTAAAAACCGATACTTTAAAAATAGTTAATATGTCAACAGAACCTTTAAAAGTTTCTTTTAGCAAAGTACCCAAACATTTAACATTAAAGGTAATTCCTGAAACCCTAAAAGGAAAAGAAAAAGGTGTTATTATTGCAACTTATGATGCTAAAAAGAAAAACGACTGGGGATATATTGCTGATATGATAAATATTTTAATTAATGATAGTCTTAATCCGAAAAATCGTTTGTCAATAAGTGCAGATATTGAAGAAGATTTTTCTAATTTATCTGAAAAAGACCTTGAAAAAGCTCCAAGAATTGAGTTTGAAAGCACTGTTTTTAAATTTGATACAATTAAACAGGGTGAAGTTGTTGAACACTTGTTTAAATTTAAAAATGCAGGTAAAAACGACTTAATAATAAGAAAAGTCAAAGCTTCCTGTCGCTGCACGGCTATTAGCCCTGCAGAAAAAACAATTCAAGGAGGAAAATCAAGTTCTATTAAAGTTAATTTTAACTCAAAAGGGAAAAAAGGAAGACAAAATCAAACTATTACTATTATTACAAACGACCCTAAAAGCCCTTCAATTATGTTAAAATTGACAGGGGTGCTTAAAGTTCCTGGAACAAAAGGCAAAAAATAATAAACAATCGCTTTGTTCAAAAAAATAAAGGGATGACATCGCTTTAAGTAATGTTATCCTTAATAAAACAACAAATTAAAAATGAATACACAAGAATTTTTGCTAAAACACTCACAGGAATGGTCTGCAAAATATCCTGGTAAATATCTTGCCGTTATTGGTGATAAATTAGTAGCGATAAGTAAGTCAGCCACTAAGGCGTTTAAAGAAGCAAAAAAGAAATTTCCGGATGTAGAAGTGTGTATAGAGTATATACCGACAAAAAAAGAGACGGTTACAATTTGAGAAATTACAAAATATGTTTTGATGAGTCTATGCAGATTGTGGAGTTTCTCCAAAAACAGAGTACCAAAAACAAAGTACAAAGTACAACGGACAAATGATTAACTTTTTCTAATTTTGCATTTTTGATTGCATATTAGTATAAAAGTTTTTAATGAAAAATTACGAACATAATAAAAGTGGACTAAATATTATTAATGGTGTTAATCAACCTGCATCAATAAATAAAACTGCTGTAAAAAAATTTCAGGACAGGAAAAGAAAGGAATATACTGTAAAGGATTATATTAAGGGAATTCTTCAGGGAGACAGGATTATTCTCAGCCTGGCTATCACACTGATAGAAAGTTTTTTACCCGAACATCAAAAATTAGCCCAGGAAATCATAGAAAAATGCCTTCCATACACAGGAAATTCTATTAGAATTGGTATAACCGGCATCCCTGGCGTTGGAAAAAGTACATTTATTGAGGTTTTAGGTAAATATATAACAAAGCAGGGGAGGAGATTAGCTGTTTTAGCAATTGACCCGAGCAGCGAACGTTCAAAAGGAAGTATATTAGGCGATAAAACCCGTATGGAAGAGCTTTCAAATGACCCTTCAGCTTATATCCGTCCTTCGCCTTCAGCAGGTTCGGTAGGTGGTGTTGCGCGTAAAACAAGAGAAACCATTATTTTATGCGAAGCAGCCGGCTTTGATACTATTTTTATTGAAACTATCGGAGTAGGACAATCCGAAACAGCAGTTCACTCAATGACCGACTTTTTTCTTTTGCTAATGTTAGCAGGTGCGGGCGATGAACTTCAGGGCATAAAGCGAGGAATAATGGAAATGGCTGATGCTGTTGCTATTACAAAAGATGATGGGGAAAATGTTAAAAAAGTCGCTATTGCAAAAAAAGAATATGAAAATGCCCTTCATCTTTATCCTCCTGCTGAATCGGGGTGGACACCCAAAGTTCTTACCTGCTCGTCATTAAAAAGTAATGGTATTGCTCTTATATGGAATACAATTTTAGAATATTACGAATTTTCAAAAACTAATAATTATTTCTATAACAAACGCAGAGAACAGGCAAAATACTGGATGTACGAAACCATCAACGAAAGTTTAAAAGACCATTTCTTTAATAATAAAACTACTAAGAAAAAATTAACTGCTTTTGAACAAAATGTTCTTGAAGGAAAAGTAAGCTCTTTTATTGCAGCTAAAATACTTTTAAAAGAATATTTTGGTGATAAATAATCATTCCAGACCTAACAGGTTTTTAAAACCTGTTAGGTCTTTTTTTTTCATTATAGCGTTGTGCATCAGGCACCAATGTTAAGGGCTGGCATTTTCTCCTTCTTCTATTCTTTTTAAATGACAAAACATGAGTTCTCCGGTTTTTTCATCTCTTAGATGAAGTCCATTACCCTCACAATATTTATAAAATTTGCATTTTTCACATTGCCCTGTTTTTGTCCATCTTCTATCTCTCATTTTTTGAAATTTATTATTCCATATATCTATAAAATTGTCTATATATATATTACCCTGAATAAAATTATCTCGTAAGTTAGGACATGCTGATATTGAACCGTCAGCTAATATTGAACCAATATTAATACCTGCCCTACAAAAGAAAAAGTCATCCCTTACTTCTCCTTCATAATTTCCTAAAAATCCTTCACATCCGTAATTCACTATTAATTTTCCTTCTTTTCTACTTTGTTTGATAAAATCAAATAAGATTTTAAATTGATTAGATTCTAATTGAAGCAGTTTATTATTTTTAGCACGTCCAATAGGAAAAATCGTAAAAAGTCTCCACTCTTTAATTCCAATATTAATTAATAGATTTTTGATATTGTTTAATTCAGGAAAATTTTTTTGATTTACACATGTTACAATATCGTATCTCAAATTACTTGTCCTGGGTAAAAGTTTTATAGCATTAATTGCCTTATTAAAACTGTTTTTATTACCTCTCAACCAATTATGCGAGTCTTCTAATCCATCTAAACTAACTGTAATAGAACGAAGTCCTGATTTTAATAATTGTTTAAACCGATTTTTGTCAAGCAGGTATCCATTGGTAACTAACCCCCAAGGGAAACCCCGTTTATATAATTCTATTCCGCAAATCTCTATATCATTTCTTAATAGAGGTTCACCTCCAGTAAGTACAATTAATGTTTTATTTGGATTTACATAAGGTTTTATATTATCAATTACACTTAAGAAAACTTTTAAAGGAATATCTTTAATTTGGGGATTTTTTCTACAATCACTACCACAGTGAATGCAATTTAAATTACATTGAAGAGTACACTCCCAAAGCAGATAGATTAAATTACGTATCTTAGTAGTATTAGATTTATATTTCCTGAATAATTCTAACGCTATCTTCTTTTTTAAAGGAAGGGTGGTTGTCATTTTATTCTATTGGCTCTAAAGAGATATTAAAGTTTTTTGTTGTTTCGCCTTCATACCAGTTTCCGTCACCATTCACGAATTCAGGATTTTTAAATTCTATTATTGTATCAAGGTTATGATATTCACCATTAATAGTATCATCAATATCTGAAAAATTCATTATAAAAGTTTGGTTTTCAGGAAATCTCGTTGTTTGAAATATGAAATTACCATTTAAATCACTAAAAATAGTATCGTTTTCAATTACTACTCTTATATTTTCAATTCTATCTCCACTATCTGCTGATTCAACAGTTCCATTAACTATGAATTTTGCATAAGGTGTTCCATATTCATCCTTTGTATCACAGGCTGAAGCAAATCCTAATAAGGCTAATATAAATAAAATTACTTTATTATGTATATTTAAAATAATATTTCTCAATTTTTGCATTACATTAATTCATTTATTATTAATAGACGCTTCTTGTGTTATAATAGTTGCGTATTGCTCTTGAAAAATGCTTGCCCGCAACTTATATAATATCGGATTTATAATCCTTTTCTGAACATTAATATACCTTCCAATCCATTTAAAAAGAATTAATTCTATTTGTATCAAATACCTGAATTTCATAATTATTTTTTTTTGTCAGGTGGAAACACCTGACAACACATTAAATTTATTTTGATATTCTTTTAAACACTCCAAACTCTGTAAATACTTTTTTTTTCAACATTTTTTCTAATTCACTTTTAGTTGGGTTTACAATATAACAATCAATTTCTCCATCACTGTCATAAACTTCTTTTACATTCGTTATCTTTTTCAATTTCTCAATTTTTTCTTGCTCATCTCCAAAAATTGTTAGAATTAGCAATTTATTATCGTTTTGCAATTCCAAGACTATTAAGTTCCATAAGGTATCGCTTTTTTCATTTAGAAAGTAATAATTACCGTGTATTTTTAAAATTATATTATCTGATAGTTGACTTTTTATGTGAAAAATATCTTTTTCATTTCCGTATCTATATGAGATTTTTTCTATGATTAAAGTGTCGTTGTTGTCGTCAATGTATTTGCCTTGTATTGTTTTCGGAAAAGTTTTTACACTTTCTGTCTCAATGGGTTGAGCTTGCTCAAATATTACTTCAACGCAAGAACTTATTAAAGTTAATAAAAACATATAAATAGCTAATTTTTTCATTGTAGTTAATTTTAGTTTGAATAATTCAAAATCACATTTTGAAACAAATATACAAAAAAATATATAATATCCACATATAAAAAAAATATTAATGTATTTAAGCAACCATTTAGCAATTATTTTCGTCTATAACATAAATAGCAAGATGAAATTATTTATTGTTTTTTATTAAAAAAAAAAGTATTATCTTGTGCTTTATTAATAAATCCTGAATTGAAATGATATTTTTTCATAAAAAATTAAGAATTTTTCTGTTATGTGCTATTGCGTATTTATTATTTATTTCTTATGCAAAAGCCCAGCCAGCAATAGAATTAATTGAAAATAAAAATCAATGGCATCCAAACGTATTGTATAAAGCTAATTTACTTGCCGGAGCTTTATTCTTAGAGAATAATTGCTTTACATATAATCTTGTTCAGGTTGATGATATAAAACATTCTCATGCCCATCATGATCATCAGCATACTGAAATCCCAAAAATTATTCATTTTCATGCATATAAGGTCAATTTTGCGAATGTTAATAAAGATGTTAAAATTCATCCTTCTGAACATGCATCGGATTATTGCAATTATTTTATAGGTAAAGACCCTGCAAGATGGGCTTCTTATGTTAAAAAGTACAAAGTTGTAGAGTATCGCAATATTTATGAAAATATTGATATGAAAGTATATAGCAGGGGTTTTAACTTAAAATATGATTTTATTGTTTATCCGGGTGCTGAAGTTGAAAATATTGTCTTATATTACGAAGGTATTGATAATATGCTCATTCGTAAAGGAAATCTGATTATAGAAACTTCAGTAAATGAAATTACAGAATTAAAACCTTTTGCATATCAGGTAATTGATGGTGATACAATAGAAATACTATGTAACTATAAGCTAAAAGGAAATAATATCAGTTTTTCATTTCCTTCGGATTATGACCACAGCAAGCAATTAATTATTGACCCTGTTCTTATTTTTGCTACATATTCCGGCTCAACTACTGATAACTGGGGTTTTACTGCAACTTATGATAATGAGGGCAATGTTTATTCAGGCGGAATTGCTTTCTATGAAGCAGGATTTTCTTATCCTGTTTCTTTAGGAGCTTATCAGGAAGACTTTGGTGGCCCGAATATATTATGGGGAAATGATGTTGCAATTATCAAATATAACCCAACCGGGACAGATCGTCTTTTTGCAACTTATCTTGGTGGTAATAGCAGTGAAATGCCTCACAGTTTGGTGGTTAACGAATTTAACGAACTAATAATTTTAGGAACCACTGGCTCTGTTGATTTTCCTGTTACTTCAAATGCTTATGATACAACTTTTAATTATGGAACAAGTGTATCTTATGATAATGTTATTGATTTTAATAACGGAACTGACATTTATATTGCCAGGTTAAGTCCGGATGGCAGTCAGTTATTAGCTTCAACCTATATTGGAGGCACTGCAAATGATGGCTTAAATTTTAGAGACTCATACAACTCTTTTATAATGCACGGAAACGGGGCGTTATATTACAATTATGCTGATGGTGCAAGAGGTGAAATTATTGTTGATGGTAAAAACTGTGTTTACGTTGGCACCTGTACTTTTTCAACTGATTTTCCTGTAAGCGGTTCTGCCTTTCAAACTACAAACTCTGGAAATCAGGAAGGTGTGGTCTTTAAGCTTGATATTAATTTGTCCATGTTAATGTGGAGCTCTTATATCGGCGGAAGCCAGGATGATGCTATTTATTCTATTGATAATGACGAGACCTACCAGGTTTACATTGCAGGTGGAACTACTTCAACTGATTTCCCGACTACAGCAGGTGCTTATCAGACTAATTATTTAGGAGGTACTGATGGTTTTGTTGCTCATTTTTCTTCAAATGGAGATGTTTTATATAGCTCTACTTTTTTTGGCTCTTCTGAATATGACCAGGCATATTTTGTCCGTTCCGATAAAAGTAAAAATATATATATTACAGGACAAACAGAAGCCACTGGAAATACTTTGATTTTTAATGCTCTTTACAATACTCCCAATAGTGGTCAGTTTATTGCAAAATTTCCTCAGACATTAGATACTTTAATTTGGTCAACCGTATTTGGTACAGGTAATGGAAAACCTAATATTTCTATTACAGCTTTTACTGTTGATGTTTGTTACAGAATTTATCTTTCTGGCTGGGGAAGAGAATGGGCAAACCACGATGGATTTACTTGGTCAAGTACAGAAGGAACAAAAGGTATGGATATAACCCCGGGTGCATATCAAACTACAACCGATGGACAGGATTTCTATATTATGGTGCTTTCTGATGATGCATCAAACCTTGAATATGCTACATTTCTGGGTGAATTATATTATTCCGGTTGCTCTTATAGTGGTCACGACCATGTAGATGGTGGTACGAGTCGCTTTGACAGAAAGGGAAATATTTATGAATCGGTTTGTGCAAGCTGTGGTAGTTGTAATTCCTTTCCTACTTTTCCTAATCCCGGTGTTTGGTCGCCTGATAATGGCGCTGCTCCTTTTGGAAATAATTGCAATAATGCTGTATTTAGATTCAGCTTTTTGGAAGATTTTGCTATAGCAGATTTTTGGCTTCCACCTCCAGGTTGTGCTCCATATACAATTACTTTCAATAATACAAGCTTAGGAACTGATTTTTTGTGGAATTTTGGTGATACCTCTCCCCTTTCTACTGATAGTACTCCAACTCATACATATCTTTTGCCGGGAACTTATAATGTTACTTTAATTGCCAGCGACCCCGCAAGCTGTAATCTTGCAGATACTATTATAAAACATATTGAAGTAATTTCAGACATAGTTGACACAATAGCTGATGTAAACATTTGCCTGGGAGATAATCAGCAAATAGGTATAGCTCCGGGTGGAAACCCTTCAACTACCTATACGTGGATACCTTCCTATGATCTTAGTGATTCAACTATTTCAAACCCTTTTGCATCTCCCGATTCAACTACAACTTATATCCTTCTCGTTTCATACCCGACAAATTGTATAGACAGCATTTATCAAACGGTAAATGTTCATACTGATGTATTAGAAGTTATTGCAGAACACGACACAGCAATATGTCCTGGGGAAACTGTTATGCTATATGCCACTGCAAGTGATAACGTTATAAGCTATATATGGTCATCTTCTGCAGATATTAACGATACTTTAAATACTGTTCTTAGCGATAGCACTTTTATTGTAACTCCCTTATCTGATATAACTTATTATGTGCAGGCAAACGGAGAATATTGCGGAGCTTCTGCTATTGATAGTGTTAATATATCAGTTTTTCCTATTGATATTGAAGCTTCTCCCGATACTTTTATCTGCCTCGGCGATTCTATTTTATTAAATGCTGTTAACCTGATACCTGGTGATACTTTATCGTATATATGGTCGCCTGATACAAGCATTATTTCCGGTGAAAATACTGCTAATCCATTAGTTAATCCGGCAATATCAACAACATATTATATTACTGTAACTAATCAGCTTGGATGTGAAGACATTGAATCGGTTAATGTAAATGTAGATGATTTTACTATTTCTCTAATTAATGTAGAAAATGTTACCTGTTATGGATTTTGTGATGGACAGATAACTGTTTCGTCAATGGGTGTTCCGCCTTATGCTTATCAATGGAGTGATTCGCAAACAGGTTCTACTGCTGTAAACTTATGTCCCGGCATTTATGGGCTTACTGTTACTGACAATATTGGCTGTGAAAAGATATTAGATAATATTATTATTACCGGACCATTATCACCGCTATCGGTAGTTGCTGATACATCCGGAACCGGATGTGATACCTGTAACGGAGTGGCTATTGTTACACCTTCAGGAGGAACATCACCTTATACTTATTTATGGGATTCTAATGCTAATAATCAGACAACTTCAACAGTAACAAGTCTATGTATGGGTGTTTATCAGGTTACTGTAACCGACGATAATGGATGCGACACTATTTTAACTGTAGAAATAGTTGACCCATCCGATTTAGAGGCAAGCATAACCAGCCAGTCGGATATTACCTGCTTTGGTTATTGTGATGGTTTTGCAACTGTTACTGCTGCAAACGGAGTTCCCGGTTATACTTATTCCTGGTCAAGCGGAGGCACAGAAGCAGCTGAAACCGGCTTATGTGCTGACACTTTTTATATTGTTACTGTTATTGACAGCGAAAATTGTAAAAGATACCCTTTTGTAATTTTAACTGAACCGGATGAGATAATCAGCGATATGACAATATCTGAAGATATTATTTGTTATGATGACAGTGCTTCTGCTACGATATATAATGTTACCGGAGGTACATCCCCTTATACTTATTTATGGGATTCTAATGCAGGTAATCAGACTACTTCAACAGTAACCGGCTTATATCAAGGAACTTATTATGTAACCATAACAGATACAAAGGGCTGTACAAGCACAAATAATATTACTATTACAGCTCCACCAAAGATTGATTCCAATTCAGTTGTTGATGATTCTTCCTGTTTAGTCTGTAAGAACCGGATATTTCTGATGATTGAAGGAGGTGTTTCCCCTTATGATTACAAATGGAATACTGTTCCTGCCCAGTATTCACAAAATATTTCCGATTTGTGCGATGGTTCTTATACTGTTACTGTAACTGATTCTAAGGGATGTGAATTAATCCTTACCTTTTATGTAGAAGCCTCATTTTATGTACCTTTTTTAGATGTAACTGCCGATACTAATGAACTTTATTCGGGACAAAGCACTACATTGAATGCAACTTATGACCCTGATTATATTTATTCATGGTTGCCTTTAACCGGTCTAAATAATTATAATATTCCCGACCCTGTTGCAACACTTGAATATACCTCTACTTATGAAGTTTTCATTATTGATTCTAATGGTTGTAAAAATAGTGATACAATAACTATAATAGTTAATGATGTTATTTGCGGTGAACCATATATTTATATTCCAAATGCTTTTACACCGAATGATGATAACAATAATGACATTATCTATGTTCAAAGCAATGTAATTGACAGACTTTATTTTGCAATTTACGACCGCTGGGGCGAAATGGTATTTGTTACCGAAGATATTAATCAGGGATGGGACGGAACTTACAAAGGCGAAAAGCTTGACCCTGCTGTTTTTGTTTACTATTTAAAAGCAACCTGCCTGGATCAAATGACTTTTATAAAAAAAGGGAATATAACTTTAATAAGATAAAAAATTAAAAATTATCACTAAGTTGTTGATAATTATTTTTTGAATTGATTATTTTTTGATTTTGAATTTCGTATCTCATTTTGATAAATAACATTAATAAGTGTCTCTCCATAATGTCGGCATAATATTTAAAAGTCCCAAATTCCAAGTCCCAAATCTCAAATTCCAAGAAAAAAAGAAAAAACACAACAAACTACAAATGAGCAATAGACAATGAATAATGGCATTTTATTTTGGGACTTGGGGCTTGGGTCTTTAATTTTTGAAAATCTTTGACTTTAAAGACAGACTCTAATTATAGACAATCCCTATGTATCGGGAGTAATAATGAAATCGTAAGTGCCTATTCAACCAGAGTTGTTTAATGTTATTATTTACTGAGATCGGAACTATAACGAAACCTTTGGACAAGAAATCACACGCATTTTCTTTTTGTATTTCAGATTTTGATTGAACAGATAAATTACAGAAAATTCGTGAGAGCCTCCTGTAGAAGTTATCAATCGTGATATGGTAAAATCATAGCTGTAAGCTAAAGCAAAGTCATTGAATTTACATCCAACCAATAAAATAGCTGCGTCGTTATTATTATAGCCAGTTTTATAAGACTTAAAAACAGGAAGCCCTCTATACATTATGCCTATTATTAATGAACTTTTTAACCAATAAGCTCCAATAACTAATTGGTCATATTTTTCCTGCATACTATAAATAGCAGCAAAAGAAATACTTTCTTCATTTTTTCTCCCCAGTCTTCCGTTTAAGCCAACTTTTGTTCCTCCAAAAAATGAATACTTAATAGGGACCTTACTTTCATTTTCCCTGATTAATGATTGATTGGGCTTCATAAGATGGTCAATTGTTACTCCAAACCAGTGTTTTTCGGCGTAGGCTAAGGCTGATACTGAAAAATCAAGATATCCGTTTTTTTCTATAAGAGTTGGCATTTCGGCTGAAATTGGAGCGATATCACCATCAGGAGATAATTGATCTAAAAAGGTATGTTGTGAAAAGTCAACACTTCGCGACGAATATAAAAAATGCATTCCCGGTCTCACCTGCCATAATCTGTTAATTTTAATATTATAAGAATATTGCAATCCAATATTAGTAGAACCCAGCTTCCCAATCCCTGCATAATCACGGAGAAATAACAAACCTACTCCACTTTTCTTACTAGCAAAATAATGGTCAAGTGAAAAGATATAAGAAACAAATGCACCCGGTATTCTGGTCCATTGATTGCGGTAATTCACTGCCACCCTGCTTCCATTTGTTGAGCCGGCAAAAGAAGGGCATAGATACATTGGTGCTGCATAGAATTGCGAAAATTGCGGATCCTGTGCACTAGCGTATTTTGCTGAAAAAATCAACAAAATAATTGTAACTAATATTTTATAAATACTTTTCATCTTTTCTCCTGTATATCTTTTGTTTCCTTATACGAGAGTTACGGATGAAAGGTTACATTTAATAATTAAAAATTAAGTAACTGTTCACAAGGTTAATTAAAAAGTCATTGGTCAATTGTGCTTTGTACTTTGTTTTTGGTACTTTGTTTTTAGTGCTTTTATGCTTCAGAGATGACATCTCTTTCTTATAAATTATCTCGCAAAGGCGCAAAGAACGCAAAGAAAAAAATGATTATAAAAAAGACTTACTAAATTTAGGTAGTTATTATTTTTTTAATTTTTAATTGTTATATGGTTATATTGCTATATTGTTTGGTGAAATTTGATACAAGTCGGAAATTGACAGTAGGCAAATTGTCAACGTCTACTGTCAATTGTCAACTGTCAATTTGTTTATTTACATCAACAAAATTATCGTTTACCCTGTGGAATTGCTTCGCACCCTACGGGATTCCACAGGGTTAACATGTTATCAATAACGATTTTTCAAGTGCCTGATTATTCTCTATCAAGCTTAATTTCCAAATACTGGGTTTGGTCCTCTTTATCATCTGAGACTTCTAATTCACCAAAATAATTATGGAAACCCTCAACTTCTACTATGATTTTGTATTTTTTCTCTGACAAAACAACTAATACATACCTTCCGGTTTCCTTGTGTGTTCTGTAAATACCTTGTATTTTTTTTGTTTGTTCATCAATTAATGTAATTGTAGCTTTTAAAGGTATTAATGAATCACTTGTTATAATCTCTCCTTTCAACACTATAAAGTTTATTTGATTTTCAAACATATTAATAGTATAAATATCTGAATACCCGACCCCACCCTTTCTGTTAGAGGAATAATAACCACGTTTTCCATCAACGCTTACTACTAAATAAATATCACTATTTACAGTATTTATCGGGTATCCTAAATTTTCAGGTTCTGACCATTTACCATCTTCTGTCAGAGTTGACCTAAAAATATCATACCCTCCCATATTTTTATGACCTTTTGAGCTAAAATAAAGAGTTCTGCCATCAGGATGAATAAAAGGAGCATCTTCGTCATAAGGTGAATTAATTGTAGTTCCTAAATTCTGAGCTAAGCCCCATTTTCCATTTGGTAACTTTATAACCTTATAAATATCCATTCCACCATACCCGCCTTTTCTGTTACTTGAAAAATATAAAATATTTTCATTTGGTGATAAACTTGCACTTGCTTCAAGTGCATTTTTAGAATTTACCTTTGAACCAACTTTTTTAGGGGTGCTCCACTTTTCATCAATTAATTCTGAAACATAAATATCTCCTCCTGTTAATTCTTTATTGGTTCTGTATATGAATAGTTTATGTCCATCAGCAGACATTGAAACACAAGCATCGTGAGTAGGAGTATTAATGGGAGAACCTAATTTTTCAGGCTCTGTCCATTGTTTATCATCTTTATACGAAATATAAATATCTTCAAAAAATTCTTTATTTTGATCAATTAAACCCCCTGTGCTTCCTTTCCTTCGTGATGTAAATAATAATACAGACTCTTCAGATGAAATAATTGGTACGTAATCAGGATAAGGCGAATTAATAACATTTCCCATATTCATGATATCAACTTCTACCGGAACCGCCATCAATTGTTTGGCAACATTTACTTTTTCTATATAAAAATCAACTTCTTCATTTGAAAATGTTCTTTCCCATTTAGAATTTTTATAATCTTGAAAATAATTAATAGATTTATCAAAAAGCATTTTTAAATGATACAATCTGCCTAAATAGTAATAAGTATCAATATGGTCCGCACCAACTCCCCATTTTTCATTAATGCCATCCTTGACTTCTTCAAAATACGTAATTGCTTTTGTTTTATCTCTATATGTATTATAAATACAAACCCCAAGCTTATAATTTACCTCCGTATTTAAACTATCTAATTCATATAAGTCCTTAAAAATTGCTAATGCAATATCAAAATCACCAAATTTATAATAATAATTTGCATCAGATAGTTTTTTTCTAAGCAATTTATCAAATGATGTCCTTTGTGCATTAATATCGTGTACTAATAAAAAAGTTAAAATGAGAATTAAAACTGTATGTACTAACTTTTTATAATGCATATTTAGTTTATTTTTTACTTTTTACTTTTTAATTGTTATATTGTTAAATGGTTATATGGTTATATTGTTAAATTGTTTGACCCCGATACGCTAAAGCTACGGGGCAGGCGTTTGATGTTTTGATGTTCGTCTTTTGATTTCTGTTATATTTTCGTTAAAACCGTTAAATCGTTATACGTTAAACCAGATTACTGATCACCGATTACTGATTGCCTATTACTTATCACCAATTACCGATCATCGGTTGCCTACTGGCCTACTGCCTACTTTTATCTTTTATCCTGTATCCTACCTCATACTTCATATAACCTACTTCCTAAATCAACAACCATCCAATTCTTATCTATACAACGTAACATCCCCTGCTTTTATATAAACCTGTCCGTTGCTGAACTTAACATAAACTTTCCATACATAAACATCCTGCTTACATAATTTATCTTTATAGGTTCCGTCCCAGCCAACATCAATATCTTTGCTTTCAAAAATCAGCTCTCCCCAGCGATTAAATATATTTAACTGATATTCAACTATTACACCTTTATAAACAGGAAGGAAGACATCATTGAGCTTATCACCATTAGGAGTAAAAGCATCCGGATAGGCAATATAATCACTTGCCTCAGCAGAAACTGCTCTCTCAATTAACATAGAATCGTAACAACCATTAATAGTCCATACTTCTAACAAGATATCATAAACACCTTCAGCTTCATAGTAATGGTCAGGTTCAAATTCATCAGAAGTATTTCCATCGCCAAAATCCCACAGATAAGTAGTTCCGTTTTCAGATAAGTTTGCACAATGAATCGCCTGGTGTGGTAATCTTACAACTTGTGGCGATACTGAAAAGAAAGCAAATGCCGGGTCATAAACTATAATTGTATCAACATATGCTGCTGAATCACATATTGTTGAATCTGGAGTATTCCAGCAAGCTACCAGCGAAACAGTATATATACCAGGTCCATAAGTATGTGTAACTGTTGAATCTTGTCGTACATAAGCTTCATTAATGCCTCCATCACCAAAATACCATATATTTTCGTCATAAACTCCCGTGGTCTTATTAGTAAACGTAACCCTTAAAGGACTACATCCTTCAAGAGGATCTATATCAAACTTTGCGTTTGGAGGAATAGGTAAGATTTCTATATACTGCGTATCAATATCTGAACAAGTACCAGTTGTAATGGTTAAAGTTATCATATAAACGCCATAATCATTTGGAGGATAATCATGCGTACCCGGATTTTCAGTGGTATCAATTGAGCTTCCATCACCGAAATCCCAGAAGAAGGTTGAACCTGTACCAAAGTTACTATTATTTGTAAGAGTTACAGTTCTGTTGGGCAAAGATTGAACAGCAGGAAGAGCTGTAAATTGTACATCAGGTATAGACAGCACAAGTATATCCTGCTGTATTGTGTCGCTACAGCCATACTGGGAACTTACAATTAACACAACGGTATAAACAGAATCGGCATCTACTGATGAATTGGTAAATGTATGACAAGGATTTGCAGTAGTATCAATAGGGCTACTATCATCAAAATTCCAATAATAAGTATCTTCTCCTGATGATACATAACCATAGAAACAAACTGTGAAAGGACTGCAATCTATTGTATCGGGTACAGTGGCAAAATTTGCTGTTATTTCAGGGTTAACTATCAAAGTTCTGGTTGCAGTATCTGTACACCCTCCGCTATTTTCAACAATTAGCTGTATAGTGCAGGTATCCGGGACCCCTGAAGGTGTATAAGTATGTATATGTGTAGGACTTGTATCTGTTGTATTTCCTGTGCCACCATCAAAATCCCAGTAATAATTAACTCCACCGTCGGATGCATCTGTTATTGTAACCTCCCATGGCTGACAAAGAACTGAATCACTTATAGTAAAATTGGCAATAGGTTTAGGATAAACTGTTATATTAAAGCCAACAGTATCAGCACAACCCGGATTGCTTGCAACGAACATAACACTATAAATACTATCTGCGTCTATTGATGTATTTATATAGGTATGTGGTGCTGAAGGAACACTATCAGAGCTATTAGGACTTCCATCACCAAAAATCCATAAATAAGTATCCGCACCATAAGAAGTATTAAAGAAATCAACAGAAAAAGGATGACATCCGGTAGTATCATTTCCTATTACTCCTGCACCTGCAACTACACCCTGCAGCACTTCAATATTACGAACAGTAGAATCCATGCACCCGGTTTTACTGTCTTCAACTATTAATGAAATCTGGAAAACTCCGATATTACTAAAAGTATGGATAAAACACGAGTCTGTAGTTGAAGATGTATCATCTATTCCACCACCAAAATTCCAGTAGTAAAATTTCTCTGCTGCAAATCCGGTGTTACATATTGTAACATCATAAGGGCTGCACACAGCAGTATCACTTAAGTTAAATTCTGCAATCGGAATTGGGAATACCGTAATATCCATCGTGGAGGTATCGTTACAACCATTCGGAGTGGTTGCAATTAACTGTACGGTGTATATAATATTAGAATCTGTAAAATTGTAAAATGTATGCTCAGGATCTTCATTGAGAGAATCAACAGGACTTGCATCTCCGAAATCCCATACATACAAGCTACCACCTGTTGGCGCATCAAATATTAAGTTCAATGGAGCACAACCAAATGAGTCAGGAAGAACGTTAAAATCAACATAGTTAAGTCCAGCCGGGTCAACTGTTATGCTTTTAGTAATCGTATCTGTACATCCCGAAGTTGCTATAAGTGTAATTACATAGTTTACTTCAAATGTTTCGTTATTTACAAAAGTATGTGTAAATATAGGATCGGTTATTATAATATCTCCTGACCCATCTCCGAAATTCCAGGTGTAAGAAGTTGAATATAATGATGTGTTTTCAAATGTTACTGTAATAGGACTACATCCAACTGTATCATACATATTAAACTGTGCTACAGGCTGAGGATATATTGTTATACTGTCTCTTACTGTATCTGTACAACCATACAGGGAAGCTACTAATTGAATAATATATGTAGTATCAACAATTAATGGGTTTGTATATGTATGCGACGGCTCAAATTCTGTAGAAGTAGAATCATCGCCAAAATCCCATTCATAAGTAGCTCCAGTTCCTCCAATAGTTAGATTATAGAAATCAACATCTAATGGAGTGCAACCTGAATCGGGAACAAAGGCAAAAGCGGCATTTATATCAGGATAAATCAGTATTGATTGTGAAATAGTATCAGTACAACCGCCGCTATTTTCAGCAATAAGCTGTAATATGTATGTATTAGGATCATTAGAGCTGTTGTAATAAGTATGTCCAAAAGTAGATAATACATAAGTAATACTATCATCGGTATCGCCGAAATCCCAATAGAATGTATCAGCTCCCAGAGAGATGTTATCAATTGTAACCGTGAAAGGACTACAGCTTGTATCGGTATTTATAGTAAAATCCGCAACAGGTTTTGGATATACTAAAATAGTATCTCTTGCTGTATCCGAACCACATCCAAATACAGATGAAACGATTAACTCAACAATATAGATACTATCAGGACCTGTTACAGATGGATTAATATATGTATGTACCGGATTTTCAACTGTGCTTATTGAATCATCACCAAAATCCCAGTAATAATAATCTTCTCCTAATGAAAGATTATTAAAGTTAACAGTAAATGGATGACAGCCTTCTGAACCGGGAATACTTGCAAAATCAGCAGAGATTGCCGGATACACAACAATTGTCAGGCAAAGTGTATCTGAACAGCCATATTGAGTTTCTGCTATTAAGCATAAGTTATAATATGCTGTAGTATCTGTAGTATTTATATATTCATAAGTAAATACTCCAAGAGTAGTATTATCTACAGGGCTTCCATCACCGTAATTCCAGAATAAGCTATCGTAGCCAGATGAAAGATTTGTAATAGTAATGGTATAAGGACTGCAGAATGTATCTAAATCAACAGTAAAGTCAGCAATTGGCTTGGGATGTACTAAAATATCTTTGCTTACTGTATCTGAGCCACAACCAAAAGACGAGGAAACAAATAACTGAACTGTATAAGTAGAATCATTACTTATTGATGTATTGGTAAATGTATGTACTGGATTTTCAATATATGCTGTATCTCCGTCATCAAATATCCATATAGAACTATCTTCTCCTAATGACAGGTTAATAAAGCTAACAGTAAACGGATGACAACCAATAGTATCGGGCAGTGCTGCAAAATCAGCAGATATTTCAGGATGAACAACTATTGTATGGCAAAGCGTATCTGCACAATCATACTGGGTTTGTGCAATTAAGCACAGATTGTAGATTGCGGTTGTATCTGTAGTGTTTATATATTCATAAGTAAATACTCCAAGAGTAGTCGTATCTATCGGGCTTCCATCACCATAACTCCAGAATAAAGTATCGTAGCCCGATGAAAGATTTGTAATAGTAACTGTATAAGGACTGCAGAATGTATCTAAATCAACAGTAAAGTCAGCAACAGGTGTGGGATGTACTAAGATATCTTTGCTTACTGTATCTGACCCGCAACCAAAAGACGAGGAAACAAATAACTGAACTGTATAAGTAGAATCATCACTTATTGAAGTATTTGTAAATGTATGTACTGGATTTTCAATATATACTGTATCTCCGTCACCGAATATCCATAGAGAACTATCTTCTCCTAATGACAGGTTAATAAAGCTAACAGTAAACGGATGACAACCAATAGTATCGGGCAGGGCTGCAAAATCAGCAGATATTTCCGGATAAACAACAATTGTCCGGCAAAGTGTATCTGTACAGCCATATTGATTTTCTGCAACCAGACACAGATTGTAGAACGCAGTTGTATCTGTAGTATTTATATATTCATAAGTAAATACTCCAAGAGTAGTAGTATCTACCTGGCTTCCATCGCCATAATCCCAGAATAAGCTATCGTAGCCAGATGAAAGATTGTTAATAGTAACTGTGTATGGACTGCAGAAAGTGTCAGCATCAACAGTAAAGTCAGCAACTGGTGCAGGATGTACTAAAATATCTTTGCTTACTGTATCTGAACCGCAACCATACGACGAGGAAACAAATAACTGAACTGTATAAGTAGTATCATCATTTATTAAAGGATTTATAAATGTATGTACCGGATTTCCACAGATTGTACTTGTTCCGCCATCATCAAAATCCCAGAAACAAGAATCTTCTCCTGCTGATAAATTGAAAAATTCTACTGTAAATGGGTGACAGCCAATAGAATCGGGCAGGGCTGCAAAATCGCCAATTACATCAGGAAATACCTTAATTGGTTTGCAAACAGTGCTGTCACAACCATAGCTGTTTATTGCAGTTATGCAAAGAATATAAATTTGAGTGGTATCTGTAGTATTTGTATAAATATGAACAAGTGTGGTACAGGCATCTCCAATTCCTGATATTGTATCATAAGTATTATCGCCATAATCCCAGATGATTAATGAATCTGCACCGGTAGTGCAAATTGTAATAGAATCAATAAGAGGAGTACATCCTTTTTTAATATAGTTGGTAATAGAAATACCAGGTTTTGGATACACAGTTATAACTTTACATATAGTATCACTGGCACCGAAAGAAGATTCAGCAATCAGACATACTGTATAAGTTGAATCTATAGTATCTGAAGTATTAGTAAATGTATGAATAGGATTTTCAAGTGTACTTGTTTCACCATCTCCAAAATCCCAATAGAATGTACCGGCACCATCCGATAAATTATTAAAATTAACAGTAAATGGATGGCAACCTACACTATCAGGTAAAGGAACAAAATTTGCTTCAATGCTCGGGTCAACACATATTATTTCAGTAACAGTATCAAAACAGCTGCTGCTATTTGCAGCAATCAACTCTAATGTATAACAAACAGTGGTATCTGAAGAATTATTATAAGTATGTGTAAATGAACCCGCAGTAGTGTTAGAAGTATCTCCATCATCAAAATCCCAGAAAAGACTGTCGTAATTTTCAGAACAATTAGTAATTGTTACTATAAATGGGCTAAAGCCGTGAGTAGTATCAACTGTAAAGCAGGCAAAAGGTTTTGGATGAACCACTATATCCTGTGTTGCTGTATCTGAGCCGCAACCATATAAAGAGGTAACAAATAATTCAACAGTATAAAGAGAATCAGCAATAGTATCAGTATTGGTAAAGGTATGGCATGGGTTTTCTGCTGTATCAGTATCACCGTCTCCAAAATCCCAGTTCCATAAATCTTCTCCTAATGATAAATTGAAGAAACAAACTGTAAATGGATGACATCCAACAGAGTCCGGCATTATTGTAAAATCAGCAGTAATTTCAGGATAAACAACAATCTCCTTGCAAATTGTATCTGTACAACCGAATTGAGTTTCTGCAATTAAGCATAAGCTGTAGAATGCAGTGGTATCGGAAGTGTTTGTATAATCGTGTGTAATTGAAGCTGATGTAGTTGTATCAATTGCACTTGCATCTCCATAATCCCAATATAAGCTATCATAACAAGATGAAAGATTTGTAATAGTGATTGTATAAGGGCTGCAGAATGTATCTGCGTCTATTGTAAAATCAGCCACTGATTTAGGATGCACTATAATAGTATCTCTTGCAGTATCTGACCCGCAACCATAAAAAGAGGAAACAAACAATTCAACAATATAAACAGAATCACCACATCCTGATGAATTGGTAAATGTATGTATTGAATTTTCAGCGGTATCAATTGGGCTTCCATCACCAAAATTCCAGTCATAAAAATCTTCACCTAATGATAAATTATTAAAGTTAACAGTAAACGGATGACATCCTACCAGTCCGGGTAATGTTGCAAAGTCAGCAGAAATTTCGGGATACACAACAATGGTTCGGCAAAGTGAATCTGTGCAACCATACTGGGTTTTTGCAATCAGACATAAATTATAAGTAATAGCAGAATCTGTGGTATTAGAATATACATAAGAAAATATTGGGAAATCAGAATTATCAGAATTACCATCACCATAATCCCAGAAAAGACTATCATACCCATCAGCAAGATTGGTAATAATAACTGTAAATGGGCTGCAACCCGTATCAGCTACTACACTGAAATCAGCAAGAGGTTTTGGATGTACTGTTATATTGGTGTCAACAGTATCTGAGAAACATCCAAAACTGGACACTGCAATTAATTGAACAGTATAAATAATATCAGGTCCACCAACAGAATCATTGATAAATATATGTGTTGTATCTTGTGCTGAAACGGTATCACCATCACCAAAAATCCAGGTATATGCTGATGCACCTGAAGATAAATTGATAAAATCAACTATAAAAGGATGACAGCCAACAGTATCCGGTAATACAGTAAAGCCCGCAGTAATTGGCGGATCCACTGAAACCGGTATTATTAAAGTATCAGTGCAGCCATCGTTATTAAAGGCAATTAACTGCAAATTGAATGTAACTGTGCTGCTTGTAACATTTTCGTAAGTATGTAAAGTGTCTGATGTATGGTTGCTAAGTGGACTACCATCATCAAAATCCCATACAAGACTATCATAACCGGCAGCAAGATTGAAAATGTTAATAGTTAATGGACTGCATCCACTACTTGTATCAACAGTAAAATTCGCATCCGGCTTGGGATGTACTACTATATCATTACATATAGTATCACTGCACCCAAAAGAAGAAGTAGCTAACAGACAAACTGTATATACACTATCTATACTTCCTGTTGTATCAGAATTAGGAAATGTATGTATTGGGATAGAATCGGTAGAAAAAGTTCCATCACCAAAATCCCAATAATAAGTACCTGCACCTGTTATTGTTGTTAAATTCTCAAAGTTCACGACAAAAGGATGGCAGCCGGTATCGTTAGGCAATGGAATAAAACCGGCAATAACCCGGGGATATACTTTAATTGTTCTGCAAACAGTGCTATCACAATCATAGCTGTTTATTGCGGTTATGCAAAGAATATAAATTTGAGTACTATCTGTTGTATTTGAGTAAGTATGAACAAGTGTAGTATCTGTAGTTCCCGGAATAGTATCATAAGTATTATCACCAAAATCCCAATAAATGGTGTCAGCACCTGTAGCACTAATTGTAATAGAATCAACAAGAGGAGTACATCCTTTCTTTATATATTGTGTAATTGAAATACCCGGTTTTGGATATACCACTATTTCTTTGCATATACTATCACTGCAGCCAAAAATAGAAGTAGTTGTCAGACAAACTGTATAAACAGTATCATTGGTAAATGATGTATCAATAAATGTATGTTGAGGGTCTTTAAGTGTAGAAGTGCCACTATCTCCAAAATCCCAGTCATAAGTAAAGCCACCTGAAGAACCGCCTGTTGATAAATTAACAAAGTCAACTGTAAAAGGATGACAGCCGGCTGTATCAGGTAATATGATAAAGTCAGCAATAATATCAGGAGAAACAACAATTGTCTTGCAAAGCGTATCTGTACATCCATACTGGGTTTCAGCAATTAAGCACAGGTTATATAATGCGATGGTATCTGTATAATTTGAGTATGGATGAGTAAATACACCTGCGGTTGTTGTATCAGCAGTAGCATCACCAAAATCCCAGAAAAGACTATCATATCCCGAAGAAAGATTTGTAATAGTTACTGTATAAGGACTACAGAATGTATCAATGTCTGTTGTAAAGTCGGCAAAAGGTTTAGGATGTACTATTATTTGGTCTGATGCTGTATCCGACTTACATCCAAAGGATGAAATTCCTACCAGTTGAACATTATAAATACTATCAGGTCCACCAACAGAATCATTGGTAAATATATGTATTATGCTTGTATCCTGATCAGTGACAAGATAGGCGCCATCTCCAAAATCCCAGTAGAATGTATCAGCGCCCGCAGATAGATTAAAAAATTCAACGGTAAAAGGATGACAGCCTTCGGCATTATCAGGAACCATAGTATATTTAACATCTATTTCCGGGTGTACGGTAATATTAATCGTCATTGTATCTGCACAGCCATCGTTATTTACAGCAATTAACATCATTACGTAGATAACTGTAGTGTCAGTAGTGTTATCATAATTATGATTAAATATTATTCCGTCATCGGTTTCACCGTCTCCAAAATCCCAGTAAAGACTATCCCAACCTGCAGAAGAATTAGTAATACCAACAACAAATGGAGTACAACCTTCGGTAGTATCAACACTAAAGTCAGCAAGAGGTTTTGGATGTACAAGGATCTCTTGTTTTGCTGTATCTGAACCACAGCCGAAATTAGAGCTGACAACTAACTCAACAGTATATATAGTATCAGGTCCGGTAACAGTAAAATTATTAAATGTATGTACCGGATTTCCACAGATTGTACTTGTTCCGCCATCATCAAAATCCCAGAAACAAGAATCTTCTCCTAATGACAGATTGAAAAATTGTACTGTAAATGGATGACAGCCCACAGTGTCGGGTGTTAATGTAAAATCAGCAGAAATTTCAGGATAAACAACAATTGACTGGCAAATAGTATCAGTACAACCATACTGGGTTTCTGCAATTAAGCATAAATTGTAAACTATAGTACTATCAGTAGTATTTTGATATAAATGAGTCAATGTTGCTGTTGTATCTCTTGCAATTGGAGTTCCGTCACCAAAATCCCAGTAAAGACTATCATAGCCCAAAGCAAGATTTGTGATAGTAACTGTATCAGGACTGCAGATTGTATCAGCATCAACAGAGAAGTCAGCAACCGGCTGGGGATGTACCAAAATATCTTTTCTTACTGTATCCGAACCACAGCCGAATATAGATGTAACAATTAATTCGACTGTATAAGTAGTATCAGTAGTATTAGTATCAATGAAAGTATTCACCGGATTTTCAAGTGTACTTGTTCCACCATCTCCAAAATCCCATTCATAAAAATCTTCACCTAATGATAGATTGAAAAATTGTACTGTAAATGGATGACAGCCGATAGAGTCCGGTGCCATTGTAAAATCGGCAGTAATTTCAGGATAAACAACAATTGTAGTGCAGAACGTATCAGTACAACCATACTGTGTTTCTGCAATCAGGCATAAATTATATATAATAGTACTATCAGTGGTATTCTGATATAAATGAGTAAGTGTTGCAGTTGTATCTCTTGCAATGGTAGTTCCATCGCCAAAATTCCAGTATAGACTATCATAAGCAGCAGCAAGATTAGTAATAGTAACAGTATCAGGGCTGCATAATGTATCAATATTTACAGTAAAGTCAGCAAAAGGTTTAGGATGTACGACAATAGTATCTATTACTGTATCTGTACAACCTTCTATAGTAGAAGCTATTAACTCAACTGTATATACACTATCTATGCTTCCGCTTGCATCATAATTAACAAATGTATGAGTTGGTATGGAATCGGTAGAAGAGCCACCATCCCCAAAATCCCAGTTATACGTTCCTGCACTTGTTATTACTGTTGTATTAACAAAGTCAACAACAAAAGGATGGCAGCCGGTATCATTAGGTAATGGAATAAAATTAGCAATTACTCTTGGATATACCTTAACTGTTCTTGAATAAGAGCTGTCGCAACCATATCCAGTTATAGCAGTTACAGTAAGAACATAAATCTGGGTACTATCTGTAACATTTGAATAAGTATGAACAAGGGTAGTATCTGTAGTTCCGGGAATTGTATCATAAGTATTATCACCAAAATCCCAGATAATCAGCGAATCTGCACCTGTAGCACTTATAGTAATAGAATCAACAAGAGGCGTACAGCCTTTTTTAAGATATTGTGTAATAAGGATACCTGGTTTTGGATGAACCAGAATATCTTTACATAAAGTATCACTACAGCCAAAAAAAGACGCAGCTGTCAGACAGGTTGTATAAATAGTATCATTGAAAAACGATGTGTTGATAAATGTATGTGAAGGTTCAAAAGTGGTAACAATACCACTTTCATCTCCAAAATCCCATTCATAAGTAAAGAGCCCGGAGGAACCACCTGTTGATAAATTACTAAAGTTAACAGTAAATGGATGACAACCAATAGAGTCAGGCAAAGGAGCAAAATTAGCATCAGTTCCAGGATATACAACAATTGAGTAACAAAATGTATCGGTACAACCATACTGGGTTTCTGCTATTAAGCATAAATTATAAGTAACAGTACTATCGGCAGTGTTAATATAAGTATGTATAAATGTGGCTGAAGTATTTGTATCTACCGGACTTCCATCATCATAATCCCAGAATAAGCTGTCATAACCGGTTGCCAGATTAGTAATAGTAACTGTAAACGGACTACAACCGGTATCAGGAGCTACAGTAAAATCAGCAAAAGGTTTAGGATATACTAAAATGTCTTGTTTTACCGAATCAGAAGGGCAGCCAAACGAAGAAACTGTGGTTAATACTACAGTATAAGTAGTATCATTAGTACCTGTATAATTAAATGTATGACTTGTATCTGGAGTGGTAACAACAGAGCTTCCATCACCAAAATCCCAGAAAATTGTGTCGGCGCCTAATGATAAATCATCAAAGTCAACTGTAAATGGATGACAACCTATACTGTCGGGATAAAAATTGAAGTCAGCAGTAATTCCGGGATAAACTACTATTGTCCTGCAGAGCGTATCGGTACAGCCATCATTGTTTTTGGCTATTAAACACAGGTTATATTCAACAGCAGTATCGGTAGAATTAATATAACCATGAAAAATTATTGCAAAATCATCAAACTTATCAGAATCACCATCTCCGTAATCCATAAAAAGACTATCATGACCGTTAGAAAAATTAGTAATAGTGATTGCCTTAGGACTGCAAAATGTATCAACATCTACTGTAAAACCGGCATTAGGTTTTGGATGGACTATAATATCCTGTGTGGCAGTGTCAGAGAAACAACCAAATGAAGAGGTTGCAATTAGCTGTACAGTATAAATATTATCGGGTCCGGTTACAGAAGAATTAATAAATGTATGTATTGGATTTTCAAGTGTGCTTGTTGAAGTATCACCAAAATCCCATTGATAACTGGTTGCCCCAACAGATAAATTGAAGAAACTAACTGTAAAAGGATGGCAGCCAACAGTATCCGGCACTACAGAAAAGTCAGCAGTAACAGATGGGTCAACTGAAATTATTTGTGAGAGAGTGTCTGAACATCCATCGTCATTTACAGCTATTAATAATAATGTGTAATTAGCCGTACTATCTACAGTATTAGAATAAATATGTATAAATGAACTTGAATCAGTATCACTCGTTTCTCCATCTCCAAAATCCCAGAATAAGCTATCATAACCTGCTGCAAGATTGGTAATGGTAACAGTAAGCTGATGACAGCCACTGGCAGTATCCACAGTAAAATCAGCAAGTGGCTTGGGATGTACTATTACAGGACTACAAGCTGTGTCGGTACAACCCTCTATAGAAGTAGCTGTCAGACAAACTATATAAACACTATCTATACTTCCTGTTGTATCATAATTAGGAAATGTATGTGTTGGAACAGAATCGGTTGAAAAACTTCCATCACCAAAATCCCAGTAATAAGTGCCTGCACCTGTTATTACTGTTGTATTAATAAAGTTAACAATAAAAGGATGACAGCCCGTATCATTAGGCATTGGAATAAAACCGGCAATAACCCTTGGGTAAACCTTAATATTTTTTGTAACAGTGCTGTCACATCCATAAATATTTATTGCAGTTATGGTAAGAACGTAAGTTTGTGTAACAGATGTAGCATTTGTATAAGTATGAATAAGAGTAGTATCTGTAGTTCCGGGAATCGTATCATAAGTATTATCACCAAAATCCCAATAAATAGTGTCAGCACCTATTGCACTAATTGTAATAGAATCAGCAAAAGGAGTACAGCCCTTCTTTATATATTGTGTAATAGAAATACCGGGTTTGGGATGAACTAAAATAGTGTCTCTTGCTGTATCCGAACCGCAACCGAATACAGATGAAACAACTAATTCAACAATATAAGTAGAATCATCAATATTATCAGTATTAGTAAATGTATGTACCGGATATTCAACAGTACTTGTTCCACCATCATCAAAATCCCAGTAATAAAAATCTTCACCTAAAGATAAATTGAAGAAATTCACTGTAAATGGATGGCATCCTACTGAGTCTGGTGTAAATGTAAAATCAGCATAAATTTCCGGATAAACAACAATTGTCTTGCAAATAGTGTCTGCACAACCGTACCGGGTTTCTGCAATTAAGCATAATGTATAGATAGCTGTAGTATCAGAAGTGTTAGTATAAAGATGAGTAAATATAGCTGATGTAGTAGTATCTATCAGGCTTCCATCACCATAATCCCAATACAAGCTATCATAACCTGCTGCCAGATTAGTAATAGTAACTGTATAAGGACTGCAGAATGTATCAGCATCTATTGTAAAGTTAGCAACGGGTTTTGGATGCACTACAATAGTATCTCTTGCTGTATCAGAACCACAGCCAAATACAGATGAAACGACTAATTCAACATAATAAATACTATCAGGAGGTATAACATTAGGATTAATATATGTATTTACCGGATTTTCAAGCGTTGATGTATTTCCATCACCAAAATCCCAGTAATAAAAATCTTCTCCTAATGATAAATTATTAAAGCTAACAGTAAATTGATGACAGCCGGTATCGTTAGGTAATGAAATAAAATCGGCAAAAATTTCAGGATAAACTACCATCGTCATACAAAACGTGTCTGAACAACCATACTGGGTTTCTGCAATTAAGCATAAGACATAAGTAATAGTGCTATCAGTTGTATTTTGATATAGATGTGTAAATGTTCCTAAAGTTGTGGTATCATCAGGTGTCCCATCTCCAAAATCCCAGAATAAGCTATCATACCCTGATGCCAGGTTTGTAATAGTAACTGTATAAGGACTGCAGAATGTATCGGCATCTACAGTAAAATCAGCAAGTGGCTTGGGATGCACTAAAATAGTATCTCTTGCTGTATCCGAACCGCAGCCGAATACAGATGAAACTACCAGCTCAACGATATAAGTAGTATCAGTAGTATTAGTATCAATGAAAGTATGCACCGGATTTTCAAGT